>Ga0209337_1000207_pt1 | contig 46748 bp, 51 predicted proteins | sample LinPmetageLP53_FD_184044 | JGI IMG/M metagenome (GOLD analysis project Ga0209337, IMG submission 184044) | Marine viral communities from the Pacific Ocean - LP-53 (SPAdes) (version 2) | ecosystem: Environmental > Aquatic > Marine > Oceanic | place: Pacific Ocean | collected 2010-02-08
TTACAAGTGAGGTGAAATTATGGCCCTAAGTAATAACATACAAGGAAGACAATATGATTCGTATACTCAAGTATCAGATGGTACTGCTTTACGTGTAGTAACTGCCCCAGATGATTCGTCAGCTGGTTTAGTTTACGCGTCTGGAGCTGCTCAAACAATACCTGATGCAGTAACTGTTTTAATTAACAAACAAACATTATCAGGTAGAGGAGGTTCTTGGTTTGTATACAATTCAGGAACAACCCAAATTGGTGTAGATATGTATGCCGCATACGTTTCAGGTGCTGTGGACTTTTTAGCAACTGGATATGAAAAAGTGTGGGACAAAGTCGGTTCAACACAAAACATTGCTGCAGCAAATACAAAACATATACCATTTAATAATAAATATAGATATGTAGCGCTCGTAGCATCTACATCAGCTGGTACTTCAGCTGGCGTCGAAGCATATCTGTACGCCTTGAATTAAGGAGAATTTTAGTTAATGGCATCAAGAACATTTACGTGGAACGCAGGAGATGGAACATCAACAGCAGATTGGACTGATTCTGTTAATTGGACTGGTGTAGGCTCAGGCTATCCGGGAGATAGTGTTGGGACTCACGTAGACACAGTCATCATCCCAACAGGGAAAGATAAATGTTACGTAAACGCTGCTATTGTAATTTATGATTTAACTTTAGATGGGGTTGAGACTGATACACTTGTTGAATTACAAGCAAACCTTGAGGTCACTCACGATTTACTTATAACTAGTGGTATAATGAATTTAGGTGCAGGTTCTTATACTCTTACAGTAGGGGGAGATTTGACACTAAACCCGGTAGGGGCAGGTACAAGCACAGATGCAACTTTAATTTGTGGTAATGCAGATATAAGTGCTGCTAAATTAGAAACAAGTGGAGAATGGCATAGCGGTGGTTATACCCCTAAGGCGGTTTTTACTGGGGGAACAGGAGACCACACATTTGGTATTGTATACTTTTTAGTAGGTACAGATGTTGTACTTTCATCTGGTGTTACCGAAATAACGGGAACATATTTTAGGACTGATGTAAACACTACCTACAACACGTACGATAATGGCGATGGTACTGTTAAATTCACAAGTGCCTCAGACCAGTTACTATATAGTGCATCACAAGCAGCAGACGCCTACAATACATTTTATAATTTAATTCTTGAGAAAACTACTTCTACTTTACAAGGTTTAACTACAGTTGGATTTCATATAAAAGTAGAAAATGACCTTACAATAACGTCCGGTATATTAAACACTACTACAACTAATGATACAGACCACGACCTTACAGTAGGAGGAAAGACAACAATAGGTCCCGGAGCAACATCAACATTAACACTTAATGGTTCTACTTGTTTATTTAATACAGGAGGAACAGCGGGTGGTTTAGAATTAAATGCAAACGCTACAGTAACGTCAGACGCAGATTCCACAGTTACTATGGGAAGTATAATAGCCTCTTACGATAGTAGTATAGATATCACTTTAGCAGGAACTAATGTAGTTAATCATTACCAATCTTCAACTGATAAAATTATGAAGTTACCTCCCGCTGTTATCGCTGGAACAACAACAAGTTTTACAATTACAACTAAGGCTCCTGCTACTAATTGTGAAGTATCTGCTGTAGACGTTGTTAATTTAACTTTTACACCCGATAGTGCTACTGCTACTCAGTATAACTTAGATTCTGGATATGGCGGTATAGACATAAGTGGGAATTTAACATTAAATGATGGAGCTACAGTAAACGGTAATAACCAACCAATTCAGGCAGATAATAGTTTAATTATAGGTAATGGAGCAACCTTACTTGGTACTAACTCAGTTACTAGTTTAGGTAATGTAAATATGCAATCAGGGTCTGCTTGGACTATGTCAGAAGGCACAACCACAGTAACTAGTAATGGAAGTAACGCTACTGGCAGAACGTGGTTTTCACGTACTAATGTAGATAATCCCGGAGCTCGAACACTAACAATACCTAGTGGGTCTATGTTAATGTTGCCCGGTGGCGGAAGTATTGAATTTGATAATAGTAATTATTTTTATAATATAACTTGTAGTGGAACTTTTGAGACAAAAAACAGCCACTTGCATATAGATAATGATTTTATATGTTCAGGTTGGGGTCCGAATGGTTACGCAGGATATTGGTTTACAGTAGGTAATGATTTTACTAAAATTGGCAGTGGAAGATTTAATACTATAGATACTGGTTCAACTTGGACTATAAGCGGTAATGCGACAATAGAGGATGGTATATGGGACATTCACGGCACTGATGGAGCCGGAGACCACGGCGAGGTAAATGTGAAGATTTACGGTAATTTAATTAATAATGGGGAGATTCATTAATGGCTATTGAATTCTTAGGACACGGTGCCAATGTGGTCGGCTCGCTCGGCAGTGGTTCTTTAGTACAGAATATGCCTTCTGCTTATTCTTTTGGTACTTATGACCTTGATTACGCTGGTAGCTTTGTGGATTGCGGAGACCGAGCTGAGTTTGAGTTTCCTGCTGCTGAAGGACATATACTTTCGGCTTGGGTGAAAATGGCTAAGTTTAGCGACCACCAGTTTATTGCAGGAAAGGCTAACTGGGCAGGTACAAGTAACAGTGAATATTTCATTGGTATGAATAACGATGGTAGATTTCATTGGGTTTGTAATAATGGAAGTACTGGAGGTACTTGTCAATCTAACGATGTGTACAACAACGCGGTTGACAAAGAAGGATGGAATCACATTATGGGTGTAAGAGATACATCTAACAATATGACATTATATATAAATGGCGTAGCTCAAACTGATACTGAAACCTGTACTGGAGATGTAGGAGTTAGTAGTCAGGATTTTGGTATAGGAACACGTAACAGTGGAGGAACCCCAGATTTGTCTGGTGATTACTGGAGAGGTAATATTCGTGATGTTCGTATCTATTCTGGAAGTGCTACTGCTAATGAATTACAAGATATTTTTGCAGATACTAATTGTGCAGGTGTAACACTAGCAGGTGGTTCGACTGTAGGTTGGTGGAAGATGAATGGGGATTTCAACGATTCTTCTGGAAACGGATTTAATGGTGTTTTAACAACTGGTTCTGATTCAACCGACTATTGGGATGCATCTGTTTATAACCTCAACCAAATCGGCTTGGGCAGTGTAAGTGGTTCTGCCACAGTAAGTGGTGGTACGTGGAACCTGCGGGATTCGACTTATTTAGATTTTAATGGAAGTAGTGGTTATGCATCAGTTCCGTCTGCTGCATCCTTAGATGAACCTAAAACGATAGCATTTTGGGCGAGACCAGATGCAATTCAGGTTGGTGCTAATAATATAGTATCCAGAGGCGCTAATGATTTTGAAATATATTTTCATAGTTCAACTAATACTTGGTGGAATTATTATGGAAATAAATATTCAGTAGGTGCAAATGGGCCTCCTGTTGGTGTAGGAGTATGGCAACATATTGTCTCTACAATAGATGACACTACAAGTCCACCTACCCATAGATGGTATAAAGATGGAGAATTATTTGACACAGGTCCACTAAATGGAACTCCGGCTTATGGAGATGATGGAGTTTTAAACATAGGAAGAGATGCAACTGAAGAGAATGATTATTTCGATGGGATTATTAAAGATTTGATACTTTATGATACAAGACTTACTGATGCACAGATTGGCCTTCTTTACAAAGGACAATGGGTTGGAAGTCCTGAACATTGGTGGAAACTTAATGAAGGAACTGGTAATGGTGAAGATAGTGGTGTAGGCTCTTCAACTGCAACACCTAACAATACAACGTGGGTGAACCCCGATTACGACATTGATGGCGTATTGCTTATTAATAGCGGCACCACAACATCGGCTCCTCGTGCAAATTTTATTATGTCCGCAGCTGGAGATACACTTACTAATTATGGAACATATACACACAATAGCGGTACTGTAGTATTTGACCATACCGCAGATTTATCGCAAAAAGTTAATGGACCCGCTTTCACTGGTACAACATTAGTGGACCCCGTATTGTATAACTTAACTCATAATAGACCTGTGAATAGTTATCATATGTATACATATGGCACTGTGACAGTACAAAATAGATTTTATAACTCTGGAGGGTATTACAATTTACGCGCTTCAGGTGCTGCAGGAACCGATGCAACTTTGATATTGGGAACTGCTACTACTTCAGGTACTTACGAATCAGGATGGGCCGGCGGTGGTATACGTCCTGCTGGTACTGATACTGGAAAAACAGTTTATGTATATGGTGCTTCTCAATTATATCCCGCTCGTCTTACAGGTTCTAGTGCTATAGACTGGGATAATGAAGGCCCCGCTACGGAAATTAATATTAAATGGATTGACTATGTGGCGAATGCAACAACTGGAGGAGGGGGCACGACTATAACACTTGATGGAGATTGTGAGTTTGCTGCCGTAACAGTAAGTAGTGGAGATACTTTAGATATTAACGGACAGAGGGCTGAGTTTAGTGATAATGTAACTTATACTGGAACTTGGGATGCAGACGGCCTTGCAGTATTTCACGGTGGATTTACTAAATACGGAACATTAAACAACGCAGCTAGTGGGGATATAATAGCATTAAACGATAGTGGTTTAGCTACCTTTTCATACATAGGAGGTTATAGAACATTCTTTCAAAATGGAGGTGTCCAATTAGGAACTGGTGGATTTACAAATGTAGGTAAAGCTATAGTTGCAGGAACTACTAATGTAGGAACAAGAGACACTTCATCTACAGATTTATCAATACCAGTAGGTGGTGTATTCCAAGCCGAAGCTAAAACACATACAGTATCAGGCAATTTCAATATGGCCGGTGGTCTCATAGGAAGGGGAGCGCTGGACTTGAATGGTGTGGATGAAGAAATAAGCGGTTCAACTACTTATGTGACTACGGGTGCTACATCTTGTTGTATAGAAGGATGGGTTAATCCTACAGCCTTTACCGCAGGTAATCATTATATTTGGAGAGAAGGGGATTTCTTTGCTGGTTTTATTGACGATACCCCTGATAAGTGGTATGTAGGGTGGGAACTTGAAGATGCCGCAGGTAATAGAGATTATCCGGGCATACAGTATCAAGATGCTACTTTACTCGATGGCAAATGGCACCATTTCGCAATGACTTGGGCTTCTGGTACATCTTTACTTACATCTGGAAACCAAGATTTAAATTTTTATGTAGATGGAAAGAAGGTAGCTGAAGACTACTCGAACACTAGTGCTAATGTTCCTGCTACCGTTGTGAGACCTCGTGGTACAGGACAAAACTGGAAAATGGGTAATAGCCACAGTGGTGGTGGCGAAACACATTGGTATAATGGTAAGATTGGTAGAGTTAGCATATGGTATGACCTTCCACTTACAGAAGCACAAATTCGTCAGATGATGTTCTATGATTGGGTTGATGTATCAGGAAGTTCTGTAGACCAAACCAAATGTGTTCAGTGGTATGAGTTCAATGACCGTCAAAATCAAAATGTTATTTCTGATATGAGTGGTAGTGGCAACACTGGCGCACTTAAGCCGGATGGTGATACGGGCGGCTGGGCTGACCACGGCACTTATACTCTCGGTTCATCTACACTAACATTTAGTGGCTCTGCGGGTACTACGCATAAATTAAATAATAAAGACAGTAGTGCCAATAATTGGGTGAATAATCTTACTATAGCTCCAAATAATTATTTAGATGTGTGGACAAGTAATGCATATAATGGATTATTTATAGATGGCACTTTTACTATGGGCGCAGGTTCTACTATACAAAAAGATTCCGAGACTAGTTCAACTAAACTGTTTTTCACTGGAGATAGCTGGGATATAGACCCTGCTGTATCTGGAGGTGCTGGTGCAGGAATATTGGATGTAACTTCTTTCAATGATGGTACTTATTATTATGGAAGTACTCCATCTGGAGCTCCTCTTAATGCTGGGGTTGTGTTTGGTTCTGCTGACACGGTACAAGGTAATGATATAACAGTTACTAGTTATATACAAGCAGATGGAAAAACGTGGGATACCAACGGTTATGATACAACTTGTCCTAGATTTAGGTCAGAAGCTTCAGGAACTACTTTCCTTTTGAACGCAGGAAGCGAAATTAATGTTACAAACGCAGCTGACAATTACGGATTTGGTGATAATGTTTCTGGTACTACTATAACTGCAAGTGGCGAGGCGTGTGCTATCTTCCCCGGTGGCACTGATGGAGGAAATGAAATAGACCTCCCAGCAGGAGTTTTAGAATCTTTACCACAATCAAGTTTTAGTGTTTCTATGTGGGTAAATGTAAAGGACGATGATTACGCTTCTTATACTGGTTTCTTTGGTGGAACTCCCGGTAAACAATTTTCTATATGGAGACAATCAAATGACCGTATTATGTTTGCTGTAGGAGGTAATGCCAATCAATTTTCTATATTTCCTTCCATAACTTCTGGTGTATGGTACCATATAGGAATGACATATGATGGTTCTACCGTTAAGGGATATTTCGACGGTACTCAAACTGGGTCTACTTCTTATGCAGGGGCTTGGACAACTAGTGTATCAACTATTGGTGCTTACGCACCCGGTGGCACTGCTACTCAAGACGGTAAGATAGCCGATGTTCGTATTTTCCCTACTACTCTTAGTGATGCTAACTTTGCTACTTTAGCTTCTGAGAATCCAGCTACTAGTGTAAGTGGTGCTTATGCTGACCCAACTAATAGTTTGGGAGCAATATCTTGGCACAAACTTGGGGCAACACCTACCGGTACATTAGACATTTCAAATTTTGGTACTTCAGGAGCTGCTTTTAATGGTTCAATAGATGGTGTTGTAAAATCAGGATTCGTTACAGTAACGGGCACTGCAGGATTTACAATGATACCTACTGGTGGTACTTTTACCGAAAGCCTTCAGAATACTTATTTATCAGGTAGTCGCGACATAATTATACCTACTAATGGGACTGTCTTAACAAAAGGAACGGTGGTACTGAAATAATGTCGGGCATCATAGTATCAGGAGGCACGTATTCAGGCAGTGGTGATGTGACTGCGGAATTTTTTAAGGCTACAGGTACGTCGTGGGACGTTACATTAACTAATGGTGTTACGGAGTTATATGGAGAATTGCCTAGTGGTGAGACTTTAATAATTTATTGGGGTGGTGACTCTAATGCTTGGAAACACAATAATGGTACTGTCAAATTCACAAATATTGGTACAAGAGTAAATACTATGGCGATTAATCCTACTGCAGGGGCTTTTTACAATGTTATAGTAAACAATAATGCAGACGGAAGGGGTGTTAACGGAGTTCAATTCGTTACAGCTGCTAGTGGAGCTCATTTAAAAATAGCGAACAACCTTACAGTAACTTCTGGAGCTGCTTGGACTACTCAAAATTCAGCTCAAGCCGATTATTTACTAGAAGTATTAGGTCATTGTTTAGTTCAAGAAAGTGGAGCTGCTTTGTTTGGTGACGCCAGTTTTATGAATGGTGGTTATAATGCAACTCGTCACGGTCTTTTGAAAGTTGCTAGTTTACAAGTAAACGAAAATGGTTACTTTTCAGCCAGTAGTGGTACTACAGGAATACTAGGTGCACCTAATGGGGGATATAGTATGTACATTCCTGACGGAGGTTTCTATCACAGTAGTGGAACTGTTGATGTAAGATTTACGGGAACAGATGCGTCTCAAGTTAGAAACAAAGATGACTTTTATAATTACGAACAAACTTTAGATACCGCTTCTTATGCTTCAGCTCGTGTGAATTGGAGAGGAAAAGGTTCAGCTCCTTATCAATTTACTATTGCAAATAATTTAACAATAAAGGAAGGTGCCTTTAGACCTACTGCTCCTACTAACACTATAGTAGTTTCAGGTAATGTAGATGTAGAAACTGGTGGAACATACGGATTTTCTTCTGGTGACTTTGAAGCCGCTGCTTCTTTTGGTAGTGTATATAATCTTCTAGGAACTATGTATTTAAGCACAGGCACTACTACTATAACTGGTCCAAATACAGAAGGTTATTTATGGAGAACCAATGGAGGGACTTTCTATCATAATAATGGGCTTGTTTATATTACTACAGGAGCTTACAATGGTGTAGATGTATTCCCTGCTTCTACTCAACACTTTTATGATTTAACTTATTCTGGTAGTGGTACTGTAGAAATGTATGGATGTACCATAGACAATGATTTTGATGTAGGTACTGATATTACTTTCCGACCTATTACCCCAACTCAGGCTTTTACTGTTTCAGGAACTGCAACGATGAGTGGTTTCTTTGGAAAAGATGGTTATCCACAGACTGTTGATAACACTTTCGGGAGCCTCAATATTAAATCAGGTGGTACATATTATGCTACTACCGGAACTACTACACTTAAAGGTAATTTCACTGACGATGGTACTTTTACTCACAACAGTGGCAGTGTTACGGTTCCCGGAGGAGTATCTACATTACTTTTAGGAGCTTCTAATACTGCGTTTTATGATATTAAATCTGATTCTGTAGGAAGTGGGGTATCTACTTTTGCCCAATATACAGATAAAACTGTAGAACACGATATGATAACAGGTTCCACCTGTGACCTTCAGTGGCGACTACATCAAAGTGACAGAAAACTTACTTTAGGTACAGATTCATATGCTTCACAAATAGATGCAGATTATTTTGATGGGGACAGTTCTACTAATCAATATGTATACAGTGCTTCAGAACTATTCCCTGCAGTATTCAAATCTTCTATTCAATACATTAGATATTTAACTGAGAATGGTACGTATGGGCCTTCTAACGCACATATAAAATGGTTAAATATAGAGAAAGATATAACTACAGCTGGAGGAACTAAAACAATAACCTTAGATGGAGATTCTGAGTTTGAGGCTGTTACTATTGCTGCAACAGATAATTTAATGGCTAGTGGCCAGAGAGTTACATTTGGCGGTACTATGACTGCTGCTGCAGATGGGTTGATAGTAAGCGGCGCTTTAGTAGAAATGACAGGCGCTGGTAACTGGTCTGAGGGAGGATACCAAGAGCATATGGGTAGAGATAGTGCATCTGTAATATGGAATAGTACAGGGTTTTATTCACCTAATGGTGGTTACTTAAATTACGGATGGCGAGATGTATTGTGGAATACCTCAGCAAGAATAAACCAAGATGGTCCATTCAGAGGAAGTAATTTAATTGTTGCTGGTGGACTAGACGCTAATAATAGAGCTATAGGAACAAGTGGTTCACCTCCTAAGATAATTATAGCAAATGGTGGTACTGTTTCAAGTAGTACTAATGTTTTCCACGCTTCTACTTTCAGTAATCGTGGTGGACTCTTTGCCAGTTCGTCTGCTGTCTTTACCGATGGAGTTAAGGGTGTGTCCAGTCAGTATGTTCAAGCAGCAACATTTTCAGATTTAAATTCAGCTACGGCTTCTACGATGGAGGTGTGGTTTAAGGTAGATAATACTAAACCAATGGACCAAGCAGGAATTATAAATCCCTTAGGTAATAATAGAATGCAAATTACAATTTCATCTAATCCTGTATCGGCTTCTGGTAATTATAGACTAGGATTTGAATGGGAGAATGGAGGAACTGAAATATGGAACTCAGGAAAAGTTCAAGACTGGGACGATACTAAGTGGCATCACGCAGCAATGACTTGTGATGATACCGACGGTTATAAATTATATTTTGATGGTAAACTAGAAGCATCTGGAGCAGCACTAGGTAACAGTGCAGGGTCAACTGTCGTAGCAAACCCTACAGTAATGGTAGGAGGACAGAATGATTATGGTTATATTAATCGCGCTTTCGCAGGAACAATAGCACGAGCTAGTATATGGGACACTGCATTAACATCAGCACAAATTAGAACAATGCTCTTTCAAGATTTTGATACTGCTACAACCACTGATTGTGTACTCTGGTGGCAATTCGATGAAGGAGAAGGTGGAACTGTTGCCGATAAGAGTGGTCAGGGTAATACAGGTACTTTATCAGGAACTGCTACTAATACTACTTGGGCAAACGCAGGTACTTGGACTGGTGGTAACAAACTAGGAAGTGAGACAGGAGTTGTAGCTGGTAACATATACATTGGTAATGGTGGAGTAACACCAACAGTGTTCGGTTCTTCTTATTTCCCTCTAGCTAATAGAAGATTGATTTCAGGGTCTAAATTTGCATCAAAGTCACATTTGGGTACCACAGAGTACTATATCGCTACAAGTGGCACTAACGACTGGTTAAACTACCAGAAACTAGAAGAGGTGGCTACTATAGGAGCTCTTAATGACTTAAAGGTACTAGCAGACGGTTCTAATCGGTCATATTTCAATTTCGATTCTAACGCAAACAACGAACAATGTAATACATTTGTTAATGCTGGTTACATACGTATCGTAGATAATGCTGATTTTTACACACAAGATTTTGACAACAGTCAAGGTATTTGGGAAAGGGGCCCATCGTATGATGGTATCATACACGATGACGGTTCTACCCCACACGAATATGAACCAATAGACTTAATGGATGACCAAGATTCTAATTTTGATACGTCGGAGTTGATAGATTAGACAAACCTTTTAATATAATTGGTGAGGTATTTAAATATGGATGAGAAAGAAAAAGAAGAGTTGCTGGTTCGGATGGACGAACGCATAAAAACTATTTTTAATAGAATGGAAGGTTTCGAAACTCTTTTTACTAATCATCTACATCACCACGAAATGTGGGAAAATGATATAAAGGTACAAATGCGATGGTGGATTGGTATAGTGGTAACAGTAGCAACAGGTAGTGGCGCAATGATGATGGGGGTCATTTAATGGCATACCCAACTTGGACAGCCGCTTTCCGAAATAAAGTAAGATTATTAGCCGGTATTTCTTCAGAAGAATTAGATGATGAGAATTTAGATATTTTAGCAGATATGGCAGTAGATTGGTTTGATGTACAAACTGGAACAGCTTATGTTTTAGGACAAGATGCAGCTTATGACCAATCTGTAGTTTATTACACTTGTTATTTAGGTTCTATTGTAGAGACGGGAATGGGTATTAGCGAGATAAGACTGGCAGATGTGGATGTTAAATATAATAATGCTGAGTTTGCTAATTTTGTAGATTTAGCTCTCGAGTTATTAGCAATGAAACTCGGTATCAGTATTAAGAAAACTACTTATAATGCAGCACCATATCTCGGAAGAGTCAACTGGGACAAGAACGTTACTGGTGTGGATAGTACTTTGGATTTCAGAAAGAAACCACGTGGTATTAACTTTAAGTAGGTAAAATATGGGTAAACTAGGAATAAATATGAGCGGACTGCTCAAGAAGTTAAGCTTCCGTACTGGACAGTCTCGAAAAATAGTTTATTACCGCCCAGTTATTTATGGTAAAGACGATTATGGTGTAGAGAATAACAGTATTATAACTAATGAAATTAATGTACCAAGTGTTCCTGCTTATATTAGAAACATAGTAGATAAAGATTATGTCGTACAAAGAGCAGGGCATAATATAACAGGTAAAGCTCGTATCTTTTTACCTAATTTGGCTACAGTTAAAAATTACCCTAATCTAAATCAATCTACAAATACCAACTTTAATGATATTACAGGATTTGATGAATTAATAGATTATGATAGAACAGTTTACATACCTACAGTATCGAGTAATACAGGTTGGGCAGAAGGAACAATGACCTCTTCTTTTGCGGGTGAAGGGTACGGAGGAACTACTTTAACAGTAACATTTGGTGTTACAACTTCAGGTACTTTTAGTTACACTAATGTAGGAGCTAACATTTTAGAATCTGATAGGATAACACTTCAAGTAAAAGCTAGCGGTACACTTTATTTTAAAGGATTAAACGTCTATGCAAGTGGAACTACTAGTGCGTGGCAATATGGAGTTAATGCAGATTCTCCAGTATTAATACCAACAGGCAGTTGGACTACTATTGATGTCCCATATGTATCTGGGACTTCTTTATCTAGTTTATACATCAATGGTAATTATAACAAATTAAATGTAACTCAAGGAGCCAGTTGGAAAAACGGTACGTTTGCATTAAATAATATAATGTTTGATGTTTCAGGAGCTAATAGTAAATTAGAGATAAAGGAATTTAAATTTTATAAATCATCTAACTGGAGTGTTTTAAAAGTAAATGATTATAATGACGAATATATGGTATTTGATTGTGTAAGAACAACAGGTAAACGAGATAAGTTAAGGAGGGCGTACGGTGCTGGATACAACACTGGTTCAACAACTTAAATATGACTAATGCACCAAAAGATTTTATTAATGACATAGAAAGAGCTATTATAGACCAATTGAGAGCTGTCTTTACAACTTGCCACGTATATGGGGAATATCCAGATGCGGTTGATGTACAATACCCAGCCATTATATCAGAAATTAGTAGTTCAGGTAGGTTTGATAAATTTATGGGGGCTCAAGTGACATTTGGGACTGCTGATAAAAAGGGTGAAATTATAGGTATAATGTTTACTTATCATATTATTATTAGTAAAGACTCTGAAATTAATGTAGCTCAAGGTACAGACCCAGAAACTTATGTTGTATACAAAGGAAGAAGATTATTAAATTATTTGATGTTAAACGTTGCAAACGTATTAACTGATATGGGCTCTGTAGGAGGCGGTTCGTGGGCATCTGGTACTGAGGTAGTTCAACAAGATTTAAATAATTGGTCAGATATTGGTTATGACCCGTTATTAGAAAAATATGGTGCTTCTGCTATCTATATGATTGCTTTTAAGAACTATAGAGCATTATGAGCAATACATTTAGTTCTTTTGGGGCTAACCCAATCAAACCATTTGGTGGTGATATAGGTAAAAACCCTGCAGGGTCTAGTTCACCTTCTACAGTTAACTCAGGTAAAAAACATCTATTCCAAATAGGGTTTGCTGCTTTATTAGCCCGTAAACAAAATCCTAGTAAAAGATATGCTTTTTTAAAATCAGGAGATAATGATATGAGCTTTATGTTTGAGCCTGTATTAACTGATAACACTCCTAGTATGGATGACAATGAGTATATGAAAAAGAAATATTACTCTTGGTTAGTTTATGAGGCAGCTCAAAAAGGACAATTAGATACTAGCATTAAAGACGCTAGTGTTGATGAAAGAGCTGCTAAAAGATTTTGGGCTGGTAGAAGAGGAACAGGTTGGAAAGGTACCGGTAAAGGTGGGTATATGCAATCTTTAGACCCCGGTGCAGCAGCTGACGGAGGTTATGGTACTGGTTATGACAGTGCAGCTAAAGAAGCTGAAAACTTAATGAAAACATATATGCAATACATTTATCGTTCTATAGAACTACCATTAGAAAATATGTCTAAAGTAGCAAGTGCGGATTTAATAAATACAATAGGTAAGGCAGCTGTAAAACAGATGAAAAAAGGTTCTTATAAAGACCAAGTACCACCAATGTCAACCTTTCACGATTCAGGTAGATTCTATGTACCACCTGTAGACCCACCTAAAGATGGTACAGATGAAGCTATTGATATGGCAGTTAGAGAATATTTCAAACATTTCGTATCAAACCCTACAATGACAAGAACTTCTTATAATAGTGTAGGGCCCTTACACACTTCAACAATCCAACAAGCTCACTCTAAAATTATGGAAGCAGATATTATGAAAGCTTTTGAAGATGGAGGTCTAGAGAGTGCTGATGTAGCTATGGAAAAGGAGAGATATAATGCAATGATTACTCAACTAAAATACAATAGTAATGGTAAGTATTTAACGAGAGTAAGTGCAACTAAAACAACAACTGTGTCAGGGGATAAATTGATTATCAAAGAGTACGAACCGGGAAGTGAACCGATGAAATTTGTTAAGTTTTTAGATGGTGATTTAAAGAAAAATTTCCCTAAATTCGCTGCAAGTTTAGGTGAAAGAGGTAAAGGTATTAAGTTAACTGATGAAAAGAAAACTATTGCATACATTAATAAAATGAGAGCTACTTTAAATGCAGAAATTAGAAATTACCAAAAGGATTTATCTAAACAAATATGGGGTACCAAAAAACCTTATTCAGCTCCAATGCAAACGTACAAAAAAATAGAAGGTAAATTCTTTAAAGAGTTAAGTGTTGATATAAAACACCAAATGTTGAATCAATACAATTCATTAATAAGGCTTCCTAAATCTCAAAGTAAATACGGCAGAACGACAAACATCACTAAACAACCAAAATATTTTCAAAAGGGCCGTCAACCAAGTAAGTATGGCACAAGTTCACATACTTCTTATTATAACACTTTAAGTTCACAACTATCAAGAGCTGAATCAGGTGACAGTGCAGCTTATAGAGATATTATGAAACGAGACTGGTGGGTAAGAGATTCTAAAGGTATGGTCAGTAGATTAGACCTTGGTGCTAAAGCTAAAGAACGGTTTAGGATTAATAATGACTTTCAACATCATTTAGGTAGAGGTAATCCATCTAGAAATGTAGCTGCAGGAGAAATATATGACCAAGTAATGGCACCGTTTTTTGCTGCACAAGATAATAAACACAGTGAATCGGCTCGTTCTCTAGACCCAAAACAAAGAGGATTTGATTTATATCTTAACCATAGTTTAGGTACTTTACGTTTACGTGTGAGTATGTTTTACGTAAAAGGTAAAGGGTGGGCTATAGGACAAAATCCCGGTAGAGGAAAGCCTAGTTCAGAAGGTATGTGGCAGGTTAGTATAGTACCTACAATATTATACGGTGTCGAACACGATATACAAAAGACAGCATTTGAATATAGAAAGGGAACTAGTACTCTTGCTAGGTGGCAAGCTGTCGCTAAATCTACTAGAGATAGAGGTGTAACAGGAAAATTAAATACCACTCACATTAACAGTTCATTTACAGCTCGAGCAAACACTTTATTAGGTGGTGCAGGTCCTACGCAGAGTGTAGGAGCTTTTGTTGATAGTGTAGTTCCTGTAGAAATGGCAGAAAGGTTACAGTTTCTTGTTAACACAGCAGCTAACAACTGGTTTTATGGTCCGGGAATGTCTCAAGTTATGGATTTACACGGGTTAGAAGGTGGTGATTTTAAAAATTGGGCGATGAAATGGGATAAGGAAGCAAGAGCTTTCCAGAAAAGTACTAATGAGGAATTTGAAGCAGATTGGTCTAGATGGGTGATGACTATAGGAGGAGGAGCAACATCACAACCACCTAGTGTAGCTAGAGCTTGGCACCCTCCTTTGTTTTTAGGCCCTTTTGTTCATAGTATGAAATATTTAGGTTATGGAAAGAAAAAATGGAGCCAAGCATCAGCTGGATTCTATGAAAATCCACAAGGTTAGGGAAAACCTTTATATAATATTGAAGACTAATTAAAGTTAGAGGTTTAAAAAGATGGCATATTTTCTCGGAAGTGACGTAAAGGTGGCTCTCACAACAGAGTCCACAAACGGTCTTACAGTAACAGAAGTTGGCAATTTCTACGCTTTGGGTGTGAACTCGTCCGTGACTAATGGAATTAAACCATTAAGTTCTGGTAATCTAGGTTCCCACTTAGCTGACATTACAGGTGTAGACTTAGGCATAGGGGCAATGGATGAAGAAGTGTCTTATATGGGCCACAGAACCCCTTTAAAGGCTGAGGTACATAAAGAAACTACAATATCTTTGAGTTTAAAAAGGAAAAACGCAGTATTTGATATTGTTTTTTCTGGTGATAAAGATGGTAATATTGGTCGATGGGGATGTAGTTCAACTGCTTTATATGATGGGTTATCTGAACCTGAAACAGAATATGGTTTTAGATTAGCTATAGAGTTAAAGTCAGGTAAAGAAATTTTTACAGTTAGAAACGCTACTTTCCAAGGACATACAATTAGTTTAAATGCTGATGGGACTCAAGAAGAAACATTAGAATTTACTAGTCAAGTAGAACCTGTTATTGATGATGCTGTTTATGCAACCGCAACAACGGAGGGTCAACTATGACGTATTGGATAGGTAAAGATGTAGATATATATATGACAACTGAACAGATACACTTAGCGGTATCTGGAACTGAAGCTACAGATGGTATGAGTGCAGTAGTATCCGGAACTAGCAGTAATGTAGGAACTGGTGTTACTTTTAATATTCCTTGCAGAAACAATGGTCCAACAACTGCAAGTAAGATAACTGATGTTACAGGTATTGACTTTTCACCAAGTACTGTCGATGAAAACATTTCTTATTTTGGTAAAAACACTAATTTAGTTGCTGAAATTAAAAAGGCAATGACAATAACTATTACACGCAAAGTAAGTAATCCTGTATTTGATTATGTATACCAACACGCCCGAGATGGGTGTTATGCAAGTAGTGGGGATACAGCATCTACAACTGCTTATATATTTGATGGTTTAACAACCTCTAACAATATATCATTCGGTTATAGAATTTATTTGAGTTTTGCAAGTGGGACAACAGCACCAACAGATGAGGTATTAGTCCTTAGAAATTGTTGTGTTACATCTCACTCAAAAACAATGACTCCAGACGGAGCAACAGAAGAAACAATAGAATTATATAGTTATGTACAACCAGTCACCGGATTTTCAGATTCAATTTTGACAAGTGGTACTACAAGTACAGAAATATAATGAAAAGACAAAGGGAAAGTGATTAAATGCCTGAACAAAATACGTGGACAATCGAAGAGCTAGTGGCACTAACAGATAAAGTGCAGAACGGAACAGTGGAGTTTAGAGGTAAACCATTCGAATTTCAATTCTGTGAGTTAAGTGAAAAAGAAGAACCTAAATTAAAGGCTCTTCCAGATAACGCCACAGAAAGCGAAAAAAGCGATTGGTATGCGCAAATTGGGAATGATAGAATATTAGCAATGATAAGAAAAGCTAATACTAAATCACCTCAAACAGTTAGTCTTACCGCAGAAAACTGGGCAGAATTACCTATAACATTACGATTTTCTATCACTAGTGAGATTTTAAGTCTTAGAGAGGACGTGGCTGGAAATTTTTCCAGTGGATGAGAGAGTCGCCTGAACCGGTACTACTTTACATCCCCCTTATGAAAGATTTAAATTTTACGTGGAGTGAAATAAAAGAGACGCCCCATATTGAGTTAGAAGCATTACTTTTTGCCCTTGGTGAATATAATAAACTTCATAGTATGGACGGATATAATGATAAGGATATTAATCATATGGCTAAAGAAAGGCCTGAAGTTAGGTCCCATTATTCTACATACTTAGAGACTAAAAGAAAATATTATGGCGGAAGTCAAAAGAAAGTAGTGAGTTTTAGACAAGCCTTAAATCAATAGGATTAAAAATGTCGGGATATCTCGGAACGTTGTTTATGGCAAACGTAGGGATGCGTTTGTTGATGCCCCCTAAATCACAGTTCGCACAAGCGAGTAGTAGATTCGGTGGAATGTTAAAAGGTATTGGACAAGAAGCATACAAGTACACTAGAAGCTCAGGACAAATTCAAAGAGATGCTTTAAGAAAATCTTTATCAGATGGTTTAACTTTAAACAAGCAAATGAATGCTAAAAATAAAGCTGAAACTACTAAATCTTTAAAAAATACTTTAGATGCTATAGCTCAAATGGAGAATAGTAAGATAGAAAAGGTTGGTGACAAATATAAAGCTGTAAACGATTTAGGGAATCCTAAATCTAGAGCATATAAACCAGAAAATTTCTTTAAAAGTCAAGGTAAAATTATTGCAAATTATACAGAAGGGTTAGGTAAAGCTGCTAAAACAGATATGGCTAACTTCGTAGGTGGTATGGTTGCTATTGGTGATTCGGTATCTTATGTAGGTAACGTAGCCTTTGCTTCCTTTAGAGGAGCAATCACTACTTCAGTGACATTATTAACAACATTTGGTTATATGATTAGGGGATTGACACAAGAATTTGGTATGTTTGAAAAGGAGTTAATCAATGCTAATTCTATTTGGATGGAAACTAACGAAACCTTATACTCAATATCTGACCAAGTTGTAAAATTTGGTGAAGATTACGGTGTAGCTTACTCTCAAGCTGCTAGTTCTTTGTATCAATTTGCATCGGCTGGTTTAGATGCAGCTGAATCTCAAAAGATTTTAACTGAAGTTTTAACACTTGCAATGGCTGTTCAGGGAGATGCTAACACAATAGGTAAGTTAACAGTTCAGACGGTTAAGGGTTTTGGTTTAGAGATGGACCAAGCTGGTATGGTAACTGATAAATTTGCTCACGCTATTAACGCATCTTTAATTGAATATCAAGATTTAGCTAGTGCAATCAAGTTCGCTTTACCCTTCTTTACTGCTACTAATCAAAATTTAGACCAATTATTAGGGTCTATTCAAGTTTTAACTAACCGCGCTTTAGAAGCTGGTATTGCAGGTCGTGGTTTAAGGCAAGCTTTAGCTGAGTTTGCTGAAGGTGCTCAAGATAGTACCCGTAAGTTTGCTCAGATGGGAGTTAAAGTTGTAGACGCACAAGGTAATTTCTTAAAATTAACCGAGATTGCAAGAAACTTTTCTAATGCAGTAGGGTCAGAAACTGCAGGTAATGTCGAGTTATTAACTTCTTTGATTGACGATTTAAATATACGTGGTGCTACCGCGTTTATTCATTTAGTTCAAAACGTTGATGAATTCGAAGCTGCTGTCAATGATTTATCTAATGCTCAAGGAGCTTCAAAGAAAATGGCAGACATTCAGCAAGACTCTTTAGTTATGCAAATACAATTATTAAAGAATGCAGCTAAAGAGGTATTTTATTTGTCTGATGCTACATATGTAGCTCAAGGATATATGAATGAGTTTGATTATGTAACTAAATCGATTGTAAGGAATTTTAGAGAAGCATTTATTGTTGAAATGGCTGACGGTAGTAAAAAATTAACAGAGTTTGGTTTTAACTTAAGAGAAGCTGTTATTATTTATATGAAACAATTCCAAGAATTAAGTATGGACCTTATAGAAAGTTTCGCAAAGATGGCGAATAGTGGATTTAATTTAGGTAGGATGATGAAGATGGTGTTCTACCCGTTTGCGGCTGTAGTCAGTGTGATGACAACTATGGATGAATTATTAGGTAAGATAGGTGGAGATGGTTTATTAATGAAGTTCTACTTTATGTCTATGATGTTTGGAAGAACTGCTGGGTTTATAATAATGATGGTTGACGGAATGACTGAGTTAACCAGAATGCTTACTGGAAGTGGAGAAGGTTTGATGAAGATAATAGGAATTGCCTCTATGTATTATGGCGGAGGTATAATGTTGAAAGGCGGTAAAGCTATAGCAGGAACTGCTGGAGGAAAAGCGTTCTTAGCTAGAAGTGGTTTATTTAAAGCAGGTCAAAAAAGATATGTTGGACAACAAACTGCTGGACTATCAGGTAAAGCTTTAACTCGAGGTACTGCAGAGGCTACGAGGGCGAGTGAAATATTTGGTGGAAAAGCTGCAATGTATGCAGGTGGAGCTGTAGCTGGTTATGGAGCTAATACTTATCTTCAAGCGGGTGATAATGGTATGGGACAAACTTACCAAAACGGCAATAACGGTTATGGTGCTTACAATCAATTATATATAGAGAACGCTACTATGAACAGTACTAATATGAATGACACTTTTTACGTAGCAGGATTAAATCAATAGAGGAAAAATGGCAAATTTAGAAATACAACCAAATACATTTTATAAGAAACAATTTTTTGATAGAGATGGGTTTTTATCATCTACTTACAGTGACCGTACCTTGAGAGATGGTTTAGTGTCTGGTAGTATTACTGATAAAAGTGGTTCTGAGAAATATATTTTTAACGTAACTACACCTCACATACCAAAGTATGGGGCCTACGGAACACCTGTTCAACAAAATTTATTTTTAAACATCCAAGATATTGTGGTGGAAAATGGTTTTTCAACGCCAGTATATAAGATATATAAACGAAAGAAATCACTTACATTAACAACAGGTAGCTATACAGAAATAGGAAGTGCAGCTAAAATGGCTGTTTATACAACACAAGTGGACTTTAAAAACGCTATAATGATAGAAAGCTTTGATGGTGTGAATAAAGGGTTTGGTTTAGATGTAGCAACACAACCACAATATGAAATAAATGCTACGTCTGAAGATAATGGACAATACATTCTATATTCTGATGTTAAAGCATATGCGAAAAAACACGAACTATCAATAACACTTTTAGAAGCACCTACATATGGAGGTAATGTTAAGATACAGAGTCCTACCTTTGTAGATGCTCCCGGAAGCACATACGTAGGCCCAGATGGAGAACTATTGCCGGGTGGGCAAAGAAATAGGCAACGTGCTAGTGGTAGTCCAGTAGGAGCTGTATCTAAAGATAGATTCCTTTTAAAATCTGAGAGAGGGGTAGGTGGATTTGGTAAAACCCTAAGTATTAAAAAATATCTTAATGTATTCCAAGAAAAATTCGGATATAAATATATAGTTTCACAAGAACATTTGACTGGTACAGTCGCAGAATTCAATGCAAGAGGTTTAACTGTTTACACGGATAAAAGAATTACTAATGTAAATAGAAACATTATAGAAGAAACTTCAAGTCAATTAGCTAATCAATACAATACGTTATTTAACGTGATGAAAATATCACCTAACTACAATGACATCAAAACGCAAACTTTAGAGAGTACTGGTGATGACAAAAACCCTTATGCTTTTTCAATGTGTTATTTTTCTGGTGATGATAAAGTTAATGGTCCTCAAGCTTTAGTGTTAGACCATTTCTGGGAAAACTTTAGTGGTAGTGCTAGTACTACAGGTCAAAGGAGAAAGTTAAATTTCCCGGGTACCGTTGACGATGCTAATGCAGAAGGTTTTCAATATCCTCAAGAAGTGACACTAGGAATAGCTAACATCCCTGAAATTATACCTTTAGAGTATGGTAGTGGAAGTAGTAATGCAACAAGTGCAATACCTCGAAACCCTACTACTACGGGAGAAATTGAAATTACGTTTAAAGTAAAATCTTTAGGTGATTGTGTTAAAGGTAATGTTTCTGTTAGTAATGTGAGAGCATTCAATACTTTAAGGTCTCATAATTTTATATTTTCCTCTACACCAATAGAAGCTGAAGAAAGGTTTTATGATTATATATACAGGGCTAATAATGGCCCCGGTTTTACTGGCGGTGCTCAAATGTTCGGAGTAGGTGTATTAGTATCTGGTAGTATATGTCGAGTTTATGATATGGGTGGACAGTATGGGAACTTCGTTAACGCTAATAATTACATAGCAAATGGTTTACTATCTACTTATGTTTTGCAAGACTCTGCATTTCCAGCAACCGATTTTATAGATATTAAATTTGATGAATGGGTTACTATGAAAATTAAACTTGACCCTCAACGTAAGAGCCAACTCGCTTATTTCCCTGACATAAAAGATTCTAGTGGTGTAATCAAAAGTTTTAAGATGGAACCTTCACTAGATTTAGCTTGTTCAGGCAGTCAATCTATTAGTGCATTAACCATTAATAGTAGCAATTGGAGAAGTACAAATGCTGGAGCCACTGTTGCAACTGACGGTAATTATGGTTTAAGTGCAGATTCAGTTTTAAACACTGACCAACGAAATACTTTACTTATAGACAACATAAGTTTTAACAATTATAATTTAAACATCAAAAATTGCTCTGAGTTACCTGACAATTTGAGCAATACGACTGTATCTATACCTGCTCCACCAATGACAGTACCTAAAGGAAGAATAGGTAGTACCCCTGAAACATATTTAAGCACTGCTACGGATAATTACTTTTTGACAGAGACTGTACCTACTTGTACTACTTTAAACATTGGATTTCCTAATGTAGATTGGGTTCCGGCTGATGTAGCAACCGTAGGTCACGCATTTCAATTTTTATTTAACGGGTATAATAGTATAAATCCCCAATCTAATTTAATAAATGATGCTTTATTTAAATTTGGTTTTTCTAGTGGTTCAAGCGCTGCCGCTTTAACTGGTATTATAACAGGTGATAATTTATTTACTGGAAGCGGAGGTAGAGGTGTAGTAAGTAAAAATCAGAATTACCCTCAGTATAGTGTAGCTGGTTTTCCTAATGCAATGGATGGTGCTGGTCAAAAAGGTTTATTAGACTTTAGTGTAAGTGGTCACGCAAGTAGGGGAGATTTGATAAACCCTACTCTTTGGGTACCAAGAGAAAACCCTTATGTTCAAGCACGTATATTACAAGTTCACCCTGATGGTTATAAAATTCAAGTAGACAATGCATCTATTTTACAATTAGAACTTGGGGATAATAAAAGTAGATTTTGTATTTACCAATTAGGTTCGCCGTGGGACACCTCTTTACCAGAAGGGGACCCTACAGAAGGATTCCATAGTGGATTTGATTCTACGAAACCACTATATATAACTGATATAGACGACCAAAATTGGGTTACATTAAACAGACCCTTTGGTTCTAGTTTTTACGATAAGGTTCATCGTTACGCTATATCTCCATTTATGTATTGGATAAATATAACAATATTTAATGGTGTTTATGGAGCTGGTGATGCCACACCATCTATATGGGGTAAATGGTACAAAAATCCGGACGCTACTCAATTTACATTAAATGGAACTCGTTCTTACACTGCTATACAAATGATAAGTGGTTCAGGTGATTTTGGTACAACGATGAATGAAACAACCTTCACTGATGCTAGAGATTACCTTCATAAACAAAAACTATCTGTATCTGAAAATTCTGATTTAGAGATTCAAACTGATTTTGGTTGGGGAGCTTTTGTACCTTCAACAGAAAATACTACTGAAGTTCCTGCAGGTTATATAGCTAAAGAAATAGCTGTATCAGGTGCGTCTACATTTTTAGATATGAATGGTGACATACAAACTTTTAGGCCACCACACAATTTTGAAAGTACATATTTAATTTACCCTTGGGACGAAGATGGAGATTCGAGTTATAAAATTAATATAGATACTTCTACAAGTACCCGTAATAATAATTTATATAGACCATATATGGTTTATGGGTATACTGACACTTTACCTAGATGTGGGGATTTACAAGTCAACCCTAGTGTTAATTTGTTAGTACCTGAATCAGATTTAAGTAAGTTAACAAAAAGCACTGCAACTGATTTAGATGTCACTTGGAGAGAAAATGCCGATGATGTGTGGTATAGGTTATTATACGTAGATAATGCATTAGTTGAAAATAAATACCATAAAGTTAATTTTTATGCACCATTAAATGAATCAGGTCCATATGTGGGTACAAGTATACAGACTAAATGGTATACTGATTACAAAGATTTCCCAACAGGAGGTACTGCGTTTGTTTCAGGCACTTATGCACCTGTTATAGACGGTTTTTCCGGATGGGGTCAGGAAATAACTGGTACCGCTAATGCTTTGAAATCCTCAAATGCTTCTACACCATTAGGAAGTGCCTCAGAATTTACTTTTGTGATGCACTGTAAACCTAGTACTACTGACACAAGACAAATCTTTGGAGTGTCATCTAGTGCAGCTATGAACCATTGTTTTGAAGTACAAACTTATGTAGAATTTGATGGAAGTAAATACATTAAGGTAAGAATGGATTCCGATGCTAGTAACAATACTACTTTAACAAGTGTCAGTCAATATAAATTTGATGGTGAACAACCTTTAGCTATAGTAGTGACCTACAATAAAAATAGAGACAGTAATAATTTCAGATTATATATTAACGGTAAGTTAGAGGATACTAATGATTATACTCATAACTTCCCTGCTTCAGGTCAAGTTTTTATCGGGTGTTCACCAGATGATTGGGTGGGGGTTAGTCCGAGCACAGTCACTAATGGTAATATCGAAGAGATTTTCTTTAGTTCTAAAGAGGCATATGTACCTCAAGATTCTGGACAATTTACCTTAACAACTAAAGATTTACCAGATACTACATCTAACGTTTCTAACAATTATCAAGCTAAATTGTTTGTTATGGATTACCATAATATAAGGGGTTCTACCTATAGGGATGTGGCTGAAACAAATAGTACTGCTTGGAAAATAACAGGGGTGTCCTGATGGGAGTTACGTGGAACGTTGCAGGACCTACAGTTTACACTGAGGTCTCTGGTACTATAACGTTTAATGATGACGATGTTAAATCAGTTTATGTAGACTGGGATGATGGTATAGACAACAGTTTAGACAATGCAATTTATCAATGGGAAGAATTAAAAACAGATGCTAAAAGTGTTACTTTATCTCACACTTATACTAAAGCTGGTTCTTTTACACCAGTCATTAGAACTATAAATTCTAATGGTTTCTTATCTAAGTATTTTTATAAAACAGGACAAGTAACTGATTTACCTGAACCTAGTGAAGCAGTGACAGGTCTTACTTCACTTACTGTTAATGATGGTAACCCTACAGCAGTGACAAGGACTGAAAACAAATCAGTTTTAAGTGGTATAGATAATAACATATTTAATGAAGGCCCAAAAGACGTTTACTTTATGATTGCACCTTTAATAGCTAGTAGTAGTGCCTTAATTACACCTAGTCCTTATTCCTTTCAAATAAATGTTACAGCAGTAATACGTGAAAACGTAGATTATGTTGCATCAGAAAATAGAGACGGTTTAGGTAATGAAGTAATTGTAAGAACCATAACTGCACCTGTTGATTTTAACGCTAGCACACCTGATGCGTTAGGAGCTGTCCCTTTAACTATAGCTCAAGATGGTAAAGTAAAAGAGATATTAAAGGTAGAATTAACTAACCCTAAATTAATTAAATCTACTGTTAACACTAATTCATTAATCAACGATTTTAATAAAGTTAAGATATTTTTAATGGCCAAGGGTAATGATGGTATATTTTACCCTATTACTTATGTGAGTAATGGAGACCCTATTAAAGCTATAGACGATATTAAACGTACTGTTAAGTTAGATTTTTCACAAAGTAGAACTAAAGCTTCAAATAAATCAATTTCGTATTACAGATATGATAGTGGAAAGGTTTGGTTTGAACCTACTTTACAATGGCAACAGAGTAGTAGTACTAAATTTAATGATAACACTAAGACTGGTGATAGTTTATTGAGTAAATCATATACCTATACACCACAACCTGATGGTTTAAAAGGATTGATAGGTGTTTGGGCTGGTGCTGAAAGAGTTGTAGCAATAACTTCAGGTAATGCTTTTTCTTACGGAGCGACATCTAATAAAACTTATAAATATATAAGAGACCAATTCGTTTTGAACGAGTACAATCAATTTTATGACCAAAATCATTTAACCAGATTGGAGGCTGTAAGTGACAGTACTACTTACAGTGGGTTAGATACATTTAATACTGTTTATCGTATTCGTCCTGTTTTGATACCTACCGGAGCTACAGGGTATTGGATTACAGGGGTAGCCCCTGATGCAACTGAAACATCTATTCATACTTCAGGTGCTTTTTTGAATGGTAGTGGTAACGCTGTCAACTCTTCCCAATGGAATGTAGGGCCTTTTAAGTTAGGTGACGGTAGTTTACGTAATGCATCAGAATATTATTTATTAACAAATGAAACTAAATTTAATAAAATATTTTTCAATTTAACTACTTACGCTGCAGAAATGGAATCAAATTTACAGTATAATAGTGGTAGTTCTATAGCTGGTTTATATTATTTGAGAGTTTATAATGATAAATATAATGATAAGTTTACACAAAATGCAGAATGGGTACCTCTTAAATTCACTGATGAAACTAAAGTAGAAAAAGAGTATCGTAACACTGTTGATAATAAATACGAAAGTAAATCTAATACGATGAGTCGTTCAGGTTATATAACCTTTGATATGCCTACAGAGTGGAGTAATGTGCCTACTATATCTGGTTTAGCTGGTGGGTTTTATAACAAAACAACTACATCTTATGGTACAAACAATGATTACAGTAAATTAATTACTGGTACTAAACTTGCCAGTGCAACAAACACTCCATTTAATGAATATGGGGTTACTGTTACTTCCGGTTTATCTGGTTACACGCAAAATGATATTGGTAATTACAAATATATTTTCGAAGTGGCTGACGTACCTGCTCCTCAAAACGCTAATGACGTTGGTAAAGTTTTTTGGATAGTATCTAGTAGTGCAGATGTTGGGCGATTATATTTAGCATCTGGAGCTACTTCTACTTTAGAATCAACTGTAGCAGGAGCATTATCAGGATACGTAAGAAGAGTTAATATTTATGATGTTATTGATGGGGCAAGTAAGACCTCTAATATTGGACTACCTCCTAATTACACAGATGGGGGAGCTAACTACCCATATAGGTGGATGGTAGGCAACACTGACAGTGCTGGCACACAATTCCAAACTGAACTAACAAGTAATTTTAAAGGTTATGCGTTGAAGGTTGTAATTTCTGGGGCAGCTAATCACTTTATTAGCGGAACTTCTCAACCCGGAATGCAGATTTGGAATATGTTCCCTTATAATAACGCTCATTCACAAGTTATAGTTGAGAAAGATAACACAGCTTATGATTTAACATATTTAGAAATCACTAGTGACATCTCTGTTAATTATGCAAGTACATATTATCAAGCTATTAGTAAAGGCGGTACTGTTTTTATTACTAGAACAGGAACACCTATTCAAAGTATTGCTTTTGGTGGTACAGCTTTAGGGGATGAAACGCAATTTAAGTTTAACGAAGAGTTTACTTCTTATGGTACCTTAAGATTGTTAAGGAATATGCAATCCGAAGGTATAAGAGTTATGTGGGATGAAGTACAAAAAGATGGTACGTATGTTAGGTTCTTTGGTTTCCCTACAGATGTAACCGAGAGTCACAGTAATCAAGGCCCACGTGCACCTAAACCATTTAGTTTTAATATGGTAATAGAAGAAATCTGTTTATTAGATTCATTAGGTAATTTGATGAGTGATATAATTCCTTTGGGAGGCATTAAGGATGCATCCAGTTTTAAGTGAAGTCTTTATTGATGGAGAAAAGGTAGATTACAGTAATCTTACTTTCAAAGAACAAGGAGGTAATACAGCTAATACTTTAACATTTACTATTAGTAAAAAGAACGCTTCATTTAGAAAGTATTGGAATAAAGAAGTGACTTTCTTTTTTGATAAATCTGACGCTTATCCTTTATTTAGAGGTAGAGTAACAGATACTACTTTTAATGAAAACAGTATTAATTACATTGCTGTAGATGTATTAGGGATGCTAACGGGACCAAACAAACCTACAGTGTTTTTAGATGAAGACGATAATATAGATGGTCTAACAGTCGGAGCTGCTATTACAAAGTTAATTAGAATGGCTAAACTAGATAGTATAGTAGGAACTGACTTGATTGGTGACACCACACCTGTGTTTTTGTTTAATAAAATGCGTGGGGAAGTAGTCATTTATGAAGCTATTAAAAATATGTTAAAACAAACTATAAATGTAACACAAACAATACCGTTAGAAAATATAATTAAAGTGTATGATGATGGTGACAAAGGTCAGTTAGTTATTGAGTCTTTAAAAGATACTACTACCACTACCCCAGTTAAAGTTTATAATTACGAAACTAATATTATAAATTTTAGTGTGCAAAATAGGAAAATACCAACTACTATAGTTGTCAAAGGTAAAACTACCTCAGCTACATTTAGACACTCTTCAGCTGCAGCAGCCCTAGGAGAGAATTACTCTACAGTTACTAATCCAAATTTAAAATCTAAAGCAGAATGTCAAGATTTTGCACAAAAGATATTTGAAGCAAATTTAGAAACTCAGTTTGAATATATACTAGATACTTTTGACGGGGTATACTTACGTTCTAATGATGTTATACATATAAGTGATGATAATACTGACACCACAGGTAACTTTAGAGTTATAGGTAAAACTTTAACTTCTAGTAATGACTCCTTTAGATTACAATTAACAATCAATAAACGTCCACCTATTCTAGCTCAGTTCCTTAGAAAATCTACTTGATTTGACTTGATAAATTAGCTTTCTTTCTTTTTAATTCACAGTTACTACAATATACTCTTCCATCATAAGTATGAACCATTGCTTTTGAAAAACAAAATGGACATTCTAAAGGTTCCAAGGTAATCCTAATCCGGTCTTTCTTTGTTTTGGATATGAGCCTCCGTGAGCTTCAGAACCACCGGGATTTAAAGTCCTATATCTGATAGCTTCTCCACGAGTATAAGTACCGTAGTTAAACATTGCGTTACCGTGTCTTCTTCCTGCAATTGCTACTGCTTCTTCATTAAAGGTTACTTCAGTATAGGGGTGAGGGTCTTCCATACTATAACCGTTGCCACCGCCGTTACGGCCCATTTTGCGTCCGTACCCAGTTACATCAGTTTCATATGTCACACTTATCACCTACACAAGCATACTCTGATTTACCTTCAGTGTTATCCTCTAGTTCATACTGAGACAACTTGTTATAGTTAATATCGGGGAATTTCTTTATAAGGGTTTCGTAGGTATAGTGGTCTATTTCCTCATAAGGCGCTAAAGTATACTGACCACCATCATATGGTAAAAAAGATACACCATTAATGATATCCCAGTTTTTGTATACCCAATTGCCTACCTCAAACCATTCATCTTCTTTAACATATACTGTCATACTAGCATTATGTTCACACCAGTTGAGTTGTAAGTTTTTATAATGACTTAGTTGTTCCATTGCACTGATATCCTTTCTAGTTAAACATCCTTCAGGTGCCTTAACTGGAAAATCCAACACCCAAGTAGTAGCATTCTTTTTGTCTTGCCCATTTTCTGGGTTACAAGGTACACCTTGGTCTTTCAACATCTGAAATAGAGGGTCAGAACTAGCTATCCTGTATCTTCTAATATAATATTGAGAGTATCTAGGGTGGCATCCACTAGCGGAATCCACTAACTGTGAAACCGTTCCACTAGGTTTGACACAAGTAGTAGCTACTGGCATATTCACACCCAACAATGTAGATGCTTTGCGAGATATGCGCAAAACACGTGATTTAAGGGCCTTTAGGCCCTCCGAGCTCAATACCGAGGGATTATCCATCTGACCTGTTAAACTAACACCTAACAGTCGTTCTACGTCACAATTCTTTTTCCACTCCTTTCTTAGGTATGGAAAGTTAGTAAATGTAGATTGTAAAACACCTAACCAAGTAGCTGTTTCTACCTTATCTAATAGTGTATCTAAGTCATCTTCCTCTCTTATAACCACTTCAGATAGATTACAGAACTCCATATCTCTTAACATTATTTCCCCACAAGGATTAGTTCCTTGAATTAAAGGTGAGTACCGGCGAGATGGTGCACGATTCTGAGCTGATAATAAATTAAATATCCCACGTTCACCACTGCCCGATTTTGCTAACACCCCCCACTCTACTAAGAAATCAGCTGCACTGGGTTTTTCCCTGTATATAGCTGAGTTGTTTGCCATTGCCCTACGTATAGGGAAAGGCCAATCTTTAGCGTGTCGCATTTCTTCATCATCTAAATCTGATAAAGATATTTGAGAACTACGTCTTACACCACCTGCTACAACTATCTCTGCAATTTGATTTGCTAAGTCGTGGCATTCTAAAGTAGATAACTTTCTACCCTGTGCGTTATGCATAGTTTCCCTAATGAAATCGTGTAACTTAATTAATGGTAATGGTCCAGATGACCTACCACCCATTACACTGAGACGAGCTCCTTCTGGTCTTAATTGTGAATAATCAAAGTAAAGGTTCTGTCCCTCGTATAAACTATTCATTAATGTTTTAACAGAGTCTGCCCATCCTTCTCTAGAATCATCTATAACAACTTTAGGCAAATCTTTACCTGATTTAATTGTTTGTATCTCGGGTAACTTCTCTACCTCTTCTTTTTCTGCTGAAAAACCGAACCCAGTTCCGCACATAAGAATATGTAAGCACTCTGCAAAAGCCTCTACACAATTTAACTTAGCGAAAGAACAGTTGTAGATAACAGTGTTGTCTCTCAATGCAGCAGGACCGGATGACCATAAGAACCTCATTGAAGGCATTACAGCAAACTCTAACATATATTTTCTTATCTTACGTACAGTCTTTTCAGGTATCTTTTCCCCTCTTTCTGAAATTAAAAAACCAACAAATCTATCTATGGTTTCTGGCCACTCTTCACGACGACCTTCTTCATCAACCCACCTCGAGTATGTCCTCTTGTAGATGAATTCTGCTACTTCATTCTTAAACATCTTATCACTACTTTCTATTGTTGGAATTACTACTTAAAGCCTTTTGCGACCATCTATACCAAGGGTCATCTATTAACTTTTGTTGATGCTCTTTTTGAATAGGTGCTAATTCCCACTTATCTATTTTAACAAAGGATTCAACAGTAGGTATGACTATAACGTCTCCATATTTATTCACTTCTTTACAAAAATTCCAATGTTCACATCCACCATTAGTAGACCATTTAACTTTATTCATTACATCTGTTTTAATTAAAGCAACTCCCCCGAAAGCTGAAGTAACTGGTACAGGTTGTTTATCTTCCCATAACTTTCTATCTTCAGATTTACTGAAAGGATTACAAGATAAAGTAATGCCGAGATTACCATCCGTATCCATTAATGCATAAGTGTCATAGTAAGAGTGTTTCCCACAATTACACATATTACATTTAACTGATTGTTTTACGTAAGGAGTACACATTGCTACTATTGTACTCATATGCATCATATATTTATCTATTATATCGGGAGTAAAATCTATATCTGCGTCTATAACTAAACAATATTCACTGTCTAATGGTTTTATTTCATCCAGTAAAGTGTTCCTATAGTATGCCATTCTTTCCATTCTATCTTTTTCAACAGTGTGTCCAAATGAAGGAGCATCTAATATTTCACTGAAAACCTTTCCGTTTTTGTCTAACAACCACGTCTCTAATAATTCTACGGTGTTATCTTTAGAGTCATTTTCATAAAAATAATACTCCATATCGTGTCCCTTTCCTACTGCTTCTAATCTTTTCAGACAAACAGGTAATATATCTGCACTGTCTCTTACTACACACATTACGGTTATTTTCATTACATATACTCCTTTAATAATTTTTTTCTTATAGCTTTTTTATCTACCTTGAATTCAGTCAAGGGACCTTCTTCAAAGACTGGCATTTCACCAAACCCTCTTTGATTATAGAAAGCGGGTGTAGCGTGAAACCCCTGTTCCCCAATATACTTAGCTAAATTGTAGTTGGGGCTTATTTTTATTTGACCACACAACATCATTGATATACACTTTGCTCCATCTTGACTGTGTGCTACATTAGAATTTGCTCCCCATTTATTATATAATTGATATATTTTATCCATAGGGCGTTGAGCATAATCTATTCCAGATACAGTATCATAGTATATATCGTAATACTTTTGCCTCTCTTCCCAAGATTTTTTAGTGGTACCAAAAGACCACAAGTGACCCATTGGTTTCATATCAGAGGTGTTACCCTCTAGTTTCATCTCTCCATATGCATTAAACATACCTACCTCGGGGTCATCTCGGAATGTATTAAACATATTATACATCGTTTCAAAATAGTATTTAGATAAAGTTAAGTCATCTTCTAAGAATAAAACTTCTTCAGCACCACGTTCTAAAAACATAGTGTGCTCAGCTTGTCTCCAATTTTCACAAATGCCAATGTTACCTTTAGATATGTAAGTATCAGAGTTAGGAAATGCTTCTTTAAAAAGCTCAACACACTTTGTTATATCAGATTGATTAGCGCACTTCCTCCAAGAGTATTTATTGATAGCCCCATCTTGAAATAAACATATTTCATAATCCGTGTAAGTCTGTTCTTTGATTGAGTTGATAACTTGCATCAAATAGTCTGGTCTGTTAAAAGATAATAGTGCAATTTTCATTTATAATCTATTAAGACTCTTGACCCCGAAACGGGGTATCGTTTTGAATTGGTAGTGAGTATTCCCATTTTGCCTCCAAGAATTTTTTAATCATTAGAATAGTTTCTTGTAATGATTCATTTTTTGTTTTCAGTCCAACCTCATCCCACATTTCATCTAACATTTCAACAGATATATCTATAGGAAGGTAAGTCAACAGTATTTCTACTATCTTTTTACCTTCATCTAGAGTTGCAACCATTATTTACGTTTGCGTGGTGGTTCGTAAACTTGTACATTCTCTTCTACTACAGGTTCATTAACTATTTCCACTTCTACGCCCTCTTCTTTTAATTCTTCCACTACTTCTTTCACTGCTGCTTTCTTACCTTTCTTAGCCATTATGTACTTCCAGATAATGTCTTAAAGGTTTCCCCTATAAGTGCTGATTCGTGCATCTCTGTGTCTGACCAAGGAACTATTGTCCCTGATAGAGAGTTGTATGCTAATGTTACTACTTCTTGGTCTGTTTTACCAGAAGCAGATGAGCTTGCTACCAAAGTATCCCAATATTGTGCTCTACCGTTTGGTGTACACGTAGCTGTAAAGCCAACACATACGCCATTAGGAGAATCACTTGGGTACCATTCATATCTTGTAACCTTTACGGTTGTATAACAGTCTGCCATATTTTTTACCTCTTACGTTTTGTTGTTTTGCGTTTCTTCTTCCCAGCGGTATTATACGCAATGGCCGCTGCTTGTTTGGGTTTGTACCCTTCTTTCCTCAATTTGCGGATATTTCCACTAATTGTCTTCTGCTTCTTGCCCTTCTTCAGAGGCATTTGCGTCCTCCTGCAATTCTTTAAGATAGACTTCCCAAGGTTGTTGTACATCTTGGTCTTCTATGAAGTCCATAACAACTTTGTTATTCTGTTGCATTGCTGCTTCCATTTGTCTATGAGAGTCTTCGGTGGCCTTTAATCTGTCACCTAAGAGCTTCAACTGACCAATTAAAAAATTGATGTTGTCTAAGACGTTCTTGTCATCAGTTCCTGCCTCAAATTGGGCAACCCAGTCTTCTAATACTGCTACTTTTCCTTCCAGTTTCTTTGTCATATTTTTCCTCAACAAACACAATACTTGTGTTTGCATATTTTTAGCTCTACTAACTTAGCGCCTGAATATCTATTTATACCTTTCGCTCGAAGGTTAGTGATATGATACCCTGCAGAACCATCATCGTTATACCATCCCCAGTCACCACCTGACTCATCATCGAATATACATTTAAACACAAATGCTATATCTTTGTTCTTCCAACTGGCATTTATTAACTCTGATGCAATTGCTGTATTTTCAGAGTGGCCAAGATGACCCTTCTCTATACCTTCATTTATTAATTGAAGTATACAATCACGTGGTGGTATAATATAATCTAGCTTAACGTCGGTGTGGGATTTACTGTACCCTCTTCCATCAATAGTATCAATCAAATGACCCAATGAATTAGTTGGTGTGTAATCAATGTCTAATTTTTCACACACAAAGTGTACAAAATCTTTAGCAGCCTGTAAATTATCTACTCTAGAGTTAATAATAGGGGTGTTATCTCTGTATGATAGAGATATAATATCATCTAGTTCAAGGTCTAACATTTCATCTACAGTTATTTGAATACACTTCTTACCATTAGTTTCCCCTGTTTTTTTATCTATATAATAGGTATCTGGCATTCTTCTTAAACAAGAGACACTATTGTTGATACATTGTACATCTAACGTAGTAAGTGTGTACTTTTGTCTCAAATGTAATAGGTAATCTTTAATCATTACTCTTTTTATATTGTCTGGAATATCTATGATGTAAGGAAAGTCTATGTTCAACTGAAACCCTCTACCTCCAGTATAATATATGCGTGGTATAAGATTATTTGGTTTACAATATCTATTGTATAACTTACGCACGTCTTTGAGACACTTGTTAACGTCTTTGTTGTGGTCAAAATCAAACCACACAGTATTGATAGCTGCACTATCGTAAACTGTTTTACTACCTTCTAGCTTAGTAAAGGTATAAACACTAACATAACAGTTCTTTTTACCTGAATATGTATCAGATAATTCTATAAGTTGGTCTATACTACTACACTTGGCTATTCGGTGAGGTATACCGAACTCTCTAAATCCAGTGGACATAATTCCTCCATTTCAACTACCCAAGATGTAGGGATGCATATAAAATCAACGCCATCAATATCTGTGTAATGATACACTACGACTATTGCACGTTCATCTTGTGCTACTACTTCCCCTATCGTTTCACAATAAGATAGATGTTCACTTGGGTCTTCAAGATTTATTTTATGAATACCTCTGTCATTCACTGCATCTAGCCATTTCACTCTCATTATCGGTCCGTTACTCCCTAACATATTCTTTCCACTCCTTAAATAATTCTGCTATTATATACACATCGTCGTCGTCACTCCCAAAATATATACAATTGGCTGGTGTTTCATTAACAAAAACACCTTTCCTTGGCCTATCAAACAATAACCTATCATAAGGTATCTGTTGTATTTTTAACCAGTCTTTTGTTTTCATTGTCACTTCTAGTTCATTACTGCGCTTTGTCCATATAGTAATATGGTGTCCTTGTTTTGTCAACCATTGCATAAATTCAGTTACATTAGCAATAGGTCTACATAAATTATAATCTGCATTAGGAGAACATATGACGTGTTCCATCTCGAACACTAAATTCACAAATTCTTCCCCACTTTTCTTATAAAATTCTTCCACTGAGGACCAACAGCTTTCATCCAATCATAATGTTTGATTGTATATTTTCTAGCATTTTCCCCGTGTGATTTACAAACGTCACGATTCTTGTAATAGTATTCAAAAGCATCTGCTGCTTTTTGTTCATCCCATAGTGCTCTCATAGGAGCTGCTCGTATAGGAGTATCCCACATCATATCTTTATAAGGAACAAGGAAACCTCTATCACTTTCTATAAGGTCACCTCCTCCATCAGCACCGTGTGGAAATAACATTTCAGGTGGACACTCGGGTGTGTCTGCTCCTACTAATTCATATCCAGTAGTATAATTAGTTATAACATTAGGTACACCACAAGCCATTGATTCTACAGTAGGTATACCGAATCCTTCACCACCAGTAGGTAGTGCGTGTACATCCATCATATTAAAAATGTCTACCATACCATCATCATCAGGGTGCTCACCATTTTCTAGGTTACCCATAGTAGGTGGTACCATATAATCTCTAATATCGTAAACGTGGTCACCTGTCATATATTCAATATTCCAACCCATATGGTCTTCCCAATGCATATGTAACATTAACTTAGCATCATCTGGTGTGAGGTTATTACGCTCTACAAATATCTTAAATGCTCTCATCAGTCTAGGTATATTCTTTCTGTGTTGGTTACGAGCTACACAACCTATTACAAATGCATCACTTGGTTTAGGTATATCACGTGGCTTAAAGAACTCTGTGTCAACCCCGTGAGGTATACACGTGGATTTATATCCATCGAAATCATCTAATAACACTTGTTGCCCATATTTAGACATTGATACAGGGAAATCTACTTGTTCAAGAGTTCGTTTCCAACCCGGAATAGATGGTTGCCCATCCATTGGGATGATAGAAGCTATCTTAAATCTAGGTTTTTGTCCCATCTTATAAGCTTTACGTGAAAGACGAACAAATTGTTGTTGAGTCTGCCACGTTCCCTTGTCGTCTACCATTGGTATATTTACTACAGGAGGTTGTTTATGATGTGTAACATAATCAAACATTTGTATATCAAGATGTGTAAAAACTAGTTCTGGTTTAAAACCTTCTAACCATTTTGGAAAAGACTTTTCACCAAACTTTTCTTCACCCGGATACATCATAGGTAACAATTCAAAAGATACTTTCTTTTCTTCTTGACCTAAAGGCCAAGGTGTTTCCCAAGCAGGGTCGTGTTGAGGATTTTGGCATCCACCATATCCTATCGTGTGTCCTTCTTCTGCAAAGATGGAAGCTATGTTTCTTGTATTAGTTCCGAACCCTGTAGGAGCCCAAGGGCTATCGGAAACAGGCATTATTCTGACCATTGTTTATTCACTCACTGTTTTATTGCGATTATGTCAGTCTTACTGACTATCACTGTGCCTTTATCGCCGGTCAAGTATATAAAATTATCATCGTCATTCATTATCTTTCCCCTGCCTACCTTTGTTTTGTCGTCTTCTTTCCATACTATTTTAACTTCTGCATCTTTTAAAAAAGACGCTAATTTTTTGTCACTTTCTTTTTCCATCATTACACCTCCAAAGGTGTATTAATAAACACTAGTCCATTATATTTAAAGGTTCTGCTGTCTTAAATTGGTCGAGAGGTATGAATGCATAGTGATTTAATTCAAGAGCACCCCTATCAGTTCGAGCATTAAAGCCTAGTCTTACTGTAGCATTAGCCATATCTAAATAGGATATACCATTAGTAAAAGCAATAACAAAAAATACTTTATTACCTTGTCCTATTAATTCAATTGCTCTAGCTACTTTAGAAGCAGGAACTATAGTTTCCTCATATGCATCCTTAGCTATCCTTCTTGACTTTATTTCTACAAAACATTGTTTTTGGTTTCGTGTACCCATATAATCAAAATGGTCAAATTTACCTAACTTGGTGAAATTTTCACCTAGCTCTTTCCCAAGATGGTCCATTACTTGTTGTTCCTTCTTAAGTCCCCAGTCGTAGTCTTTTTTTACGTTTACTCTATTCATATTTTCCTCTAATCAAATACCATCATCATCAGCATCCATAACATTACAAATACTGTAATTAATAGATACCACCCAGCTTCTTCTAAGTCTTCACTCATCTTACATTCGTCTCCGTTCTTCCTTTACTCTTCTATATTTTAATATGATTGTCATTATATCTGAATTTCTTTCTTTAGCTCCCAGATTACAAGGACATTGCCACCTTCTGCATCTAGGGCAGCTCATTCCCACCTCGTAATATTACATTCAGAGCAACACCAACCTTCAGCGTTGCCTACTATTCTTTTAAACATAACACAATTACAGGACCCGCATACAGGTATCGCTTCTACTTTTTTCATACAAACTCCAACAGACTTTGTTGTTTTCTATCTAATATAGTCAAGGGTGGTTTTTTATTTATCCACTGAACTAAATCAAACTTTTGTAATAAATTAGATATAATATTCCAGTGGTATTTAATATCTATATCATCAATAGTGTCTACGTAACCTTCTAGTTCTACTCCACTGTTCGTTTTATAGTAATAGAATGTAGAACCTATCTTAACTTCTTGTCCAATACCTTGAGCCTTAGTAGCTAATTGAACTACTAAATCATTTGCGTTTTTATAATCCTCTAACTTTTGATTCATTGAACGTGCTTGAACAAAATCACTTACTTCATAATTGTCAAAATTATATAAGTCTTCTATAAACTCGTTATCTACCTTACTATCTAGTCTAGCATCAATTAATTTACTTAAAACTTTGATGTAAAACGGTGAACGACTCCTAGATTTGAACGTTGAACCGTGTTTTGTAAGCGAATTGTCAGGGTTTCTAAGCACATAATTACCTATAGCTACCCATAATCCCTCCTTAAACTCATCTCTATCTACTTTAATCCACTCTGATTCACTTAAAGGGAATAGTTTATCCATAGCCTTACGTAACTCATCATTTACCCACTCTACATCTATATCTGTGTTGGTGTTAACACCATCAGTATGTATGTAAACTACGGATTCTTCTCCATACCTTGATTGTATTATGTTTTTAGCTCCAAGTATTAACCAGCGAGCTATTCCTGTGATTGCTAAACCTACTGATATGTCCCCGTAACTCATATAAGGGTTAGTATTTGCACCATAGAATGTATTAACCATCATTTTTAAACCATTTGATTTACTTTTAGCTTCGTGACCACTCATCTGTTTGTAAGGTTCACGCATTTCTTTAAATTGTTTACACATAGTATATAAACAAGATTTACTTTTTAAATCTACTCTGATAATAATATTTTTCTTTAAAACATTATCAGGGATAGTTAGAATCATATTTAAACCAGAATTAGCTGACTCACAACCAAATTTAGTTATGTCATAGTCTTCATAATCAAGGATACGTGTAGTGTCGGGTCCTAAATTCAAAGCCAAAGCTATACTAGGATACATTGAAGCAAAATCTACCTTGTAGTTCTGCTTATGAAAGCCGGGGCGATACAAATCAATGTGTGCTGCTTGGAAACTCTCTATCTCAGGGTGCCTTTCGTTGTTCTTATCAAACGTTAAAATATTCCTTTTAAATAGCGCCCTCCCCTGAAGTATTTTTGTTATAAAGGAATCTGCTGAGTTCATATAAGTTTCTAGTGGGACTTTCAAAACTTCAGCTATATACTTATGTTGAGTAAAGTAGTGATTAAATAAATATTTAGTGGCATCACAGTCACTCAACACATACTCATTTATAGTTTCTAAATCATAATCAAGTATGTCATTGAGGTTAAAATCTAATTCTATAGGGTCTAAACCGTAAAATCTAGACACATCCTTTAGTCTCTTACTTAGACCAGCTAGAGCATAATCTCTCGATGCAAAATTATATACATCAACAATTAATCTGCCCCAAGTCTCAACTTTACTCTTCTTATGATAGGAAAAATCTGACTCCCATCCGTATGTAGCGTGGTTATCTCTGTTTAAATAGGGCCTTAAATTGATATTATGGAACCCTGCACGAGCAAACAATTGAGGTATATCATACCCTATCAAGTTGTATCCATAAATAATGTCAGGGTCATAGTTCTTAACAAACTCTGCAAACTTTAAAATTAACTCTTCATCACTTTTACCATCCCAAAGGTATGTCTCTCTTTGGCCGTCGTCAGTAACTATGCCTACTGCTACAATAGGATGTTGAGGACCAGAAGGAAATGAACCATCTGCTGATGTTACTTCAAGGTCAAACCCTAATGAAGTAGGGTCACGACTAGCAAACTCGGTAAAAAACTCAGGGTGTTCAATACATACCCTTTCAATCTCATTACGTGTCAGCCCGTCTATCTTAGATAAAGGAGAAATAGAATCAGGTCTTAATTCACCCAAATTATTGACTCTGTATTTTTTAAGAGTCTGTGGCATAGGATTACCTAATACATCATAATCATTGCCATTTTTATCGTTCATATAATATGTGTGTTCACGTGGTGAGGGAACTACTCTTTTTTCACCGTTCTTCCATATAATTATCTGCTGGTCACCAGTCATTCTGTTAACAGTGCTGTAATTACTAAAAGCTGATAAAGGTATATTCATCCTATAGGTCCTTGATGGTGTTGAGGTAAATCCCCTTCATCTGTTTCATTGTTGTCTTTATCAATAAGAGGTAACAGTTCAATTAAACCAACTGCATCTCTTATAGAATGTGCCCATACTTGATGCATTATACATTCTTCACTGTCTTGAGCGCCCATTATGGGTGATTTTAATTCATTAGCGGTTGTAATGTGATATGATAAACAATCTTTTAATATATTTACCCACTCTACTCTTCTTTCCTCACGTTCATCCGCGACATTTTCTTCTTCACTCATACTATCAACTCTTTAGGCACAAGGCCCTTCCTTTTTAAAACTTCTCTCTCTACTGGTCTGTATCTATACACTAAGTCTGACTTCTTATCAGATTGAATGGTCCACAGTTTAATAATTATAATATCATTGACTCTGCACCACATTTTCTTCTTCAACTTGCCACCTATCCTCACCATACGAGTTAACCCGTCTTCACAGAACGCTTTCATTCGAGAACCACCAGAGATGTCCATTACTACAGCAAACATTTCCCCTTTAGGTTTATAAGGTAGTTTAACCCTCATACCAGCTCCCATAGTCTACATCTTTAGATTCTTCTGTTATAGGCACTTCTTTAGTTGCACCTAACACTATATCTTGTTTAGTAAACGGATTTATTAATTTAACATTTTCACAATGTCTGGATATGTATTCACCTGAAATTTCAGGCCACGTTGATTTAACTAATTCCTTTGTTTCTTCTATCAAGTCTTCCCAATTAATCTTAGTGCTAGGTTCACGTATCAGTGGTGACTTAAAATATAATCGCTTATTACCGTCTTCTTCTATTTCTAAAAACCCAAGCATTTGTAACGAGGTCAATAGAGGGGTGATACTCTTACCAGCGAAAGGTAACCCAGCTTGTCTAGCACACTGCTGTATCTCTTTCATACTCATCTTTACTACCTCACTTCTTACCATACCAAACTGGTCTATATCGCTATCAGGAATCAATTTAAGTATATCTATACCGTGAGACGGCATCTGCAAACACTCTGTAACAAATGTATCTATGTAAATCTGAGTAGCTAACCAATTATGTTTAGGAGTTACTAACCCGTATGTTACACCATCTCGGTTCACTGTCATCATTTCATCAGGATAGAATCTTGCTACTGCATTAATTAACTTTAAAAAATAATGCACCTTACTTCTTGCTATAGGAAATAAGGTAGGTATTATCTCAAATAATGACGGGCCACAAGGGTTCCTAAGCTTAATAGCTCTAGTGTCATCTCTATTAATAATACACTTTGCTATGTGGTCTTTAAGTTCTTGTATTTCATTATCACTCATAGTTATAATATCTTCTTGTGGCCTAGCAGTAGTGTCTAGTTTATACTTTATTACATCTTCTGTCTGCTTTACTGTAGGGTTAGTGTGAGTAACCATATATCTACGTTCTAACTCAGCATCTAAAAATGCATCGCCACGTTTATTCTCTACAGCTTTACACATAAAAACAAACTTAGGTATGAGTTTCTGCTCACGTATATCACTTATAGTAACGTCAGTTCTTTTCCTTATAGCTGGTCTATCATCTGCCCACGTTTTAAGTATCTCAATGATACTCTCTGGACATTTCTGTGCCTCTGGTATAGCAATAAACCTAGATTGGTTTATAGTGTCCGTATCATACCATAGTGCTGTCTCTGACAACTGCTCTATGACTGCAGTCTTAATAGGTGTCCCTTCTAATAGATTAAACACAGCATTCATTATAACGGTTTTACCAGTCCCACTGTATGCATTAATCATAAAGTTCGTATCCTCTAATAAATACGCTAGTGCTGCAGTTACGGCTAACCTGTCTTCTCCAATGATAGGAACTAATTCACCTTTGCTGTTCCTAACATTATGGAAGTATCTAACTAAATCCGTTAATTCAAATTTCTTTTCTTTTTCTTTTACATTTATTTCTATTTCTATTTCTTCACTCAATGTCTATACTCCTTCGCTTTCTTTACATCAACCAAACCATTTTCTATTAATCTGATTGAATACTTTTTCGCTTCTTTATCTTTTATAACAGGATATATGTCCTTTATCAATAAGAATAAATCAATTAAACTCATTGGTTTCTGGTCATAATCCAGTAACTTCATTACTAATTCTTCAGGCACTATCCATTTAAAATCCTTTACAATGTTTTGATAAGCATCTAAAGGGGACGGTCTGAATATTTCTTTAACAAACATCTCTTCATCAGATTGAATAATGTCATACCCGTTATATTTTTTACCATTCATATTCGTTAATTGTGTATAGTTCAATTTAAAAACCATATCACACGGGTTCTTATTATCGTCAAATAATGTAGAGAATGTCTTTTGGAAATGAGTGTGGGTTGTGAGGTTGACTGATAAATATTTAATATCAGCACTATCTCTACTCACATACAATCCGTAAACATAATCTGTGCTTTTCTTTATACCATTCTGACAATGGTAACAGTCTTGGTCAAGAGCAGACCAACATTTCACGTATGAATTCTTGGTGCTGCTCCAGTGCTTAATGTTCTTCAAAGGATTAACATAAGCAAATTGACCTAGTGCGGTCATCGAGTCGGAAAGCCAGACTCTCTCACTTTTTTGCGATTGTATCCAGTCGCTATAACTACTCACTCTTAATCTTGAGTTTGCGGTTTAGCTTGTGGCTGTTGGTCGCCTTTGTCGTATAACCTAAAGTATGGTTTGTTGCTACCTTCTTCCCAGTAGGAATTTCTGAACATTACAACTGCTTTCCCATCTTTAGTTTTGCCGGAGTAGTAAACTTCTCCTTTCTTGCTTTCGTTGCGGAATAACCCAACGATTTCTTCTAGTTTTCCATCATTTGCCATATTTTGACCTCTTGCTAAGTAAGTAGAACGACCTATATATAAGTATCATCCTTTACGTAACCTTCCTGTTTCAGGGTCTACCGTTAGACTCTCTGCAAACTTAAAATGTATTTCATCTACCTTCTCTTGGCCTTCATTGGCTTCGTCAACAATTGGTTTAATGTCAACTAAACAGTCACCACAAAACCATTTCTGAGATATTATGGTTGCATACCTGTTACCAAATCTACTGTCGTCATTCAACACTAGTTCATTACAGAGTGTGCATTTGCCAAGTCGGGCGTGTTGCTGTATACTAGACCCATCAATCATTCATACATAGCTGTTATTGCCCCTAATGATTTATCATTTGGAGGATTAACAAGTTCTTCTGTTATGTGGGCGTTACCGTGCAACTTCTGAAGTTGTTTAGCGAACTTTGTGAATTCCTTCATAGTTTCGCTAAGGTTTTGGTTTTTATCTGTAGGTATTATCTCTAATACTACATTACCTAATTTAAGAACGTGCTTAGATTGGCACCTGAGTAGGTGATTTTCTTGTTCCTCCATAAGGTATTTTTCCATTAGTTCCCTTGCTTGGGATGTCTTTTCTTGCTCATTCATCTTCGTCTCTTTCTTCATTTATGATTTCTCCAATTCTTTTCACTGCTGTCCAATTTAACTTGAACTCTTTGTCAAATATACCTATCTTTACAAAAGACTTGTATAGACTCTTTATCATTCCCATTGTCTCATCAACTTTGTTTTCAAGCTGATTAAACTCGTGGTGCATTTCATCCATTTTATCTAATATTTCTTTTATATTTTCTACAAAAGGCCACCAATCACTTGTAAGGCTTTCTGTTTTTCTTTCTATGTTTGTTCTCCATTGTGCGTGGGGTTCCATATATTCTTCTCCTTTTATTTATATCATCTATGTGCAGATGTTCTACTCTACCACTCTTTGGGTATATGTAGGCTTTAATCACACCTAACCAATGATTTCTACACGTCTCTTTGGTTGGCTCTAATCCTTTATTCATTACTTTTTGTATTATACTATGCCTAAATTTAGGGTTGCTCTTATTCCAGCACCTATCAAAAAAATCAGTTGAACATTGTTCCGTCATAATTTTCTTCTCCCTTTATTTGTTTTTGGAATTCTTTGGGTAAACTACTCATATCAGTAATTAACTTTTTCATATTCTGCTCCATAAATTTAACATAAGCTAAAAGTATAACTTCATCACGTTGTGCCATTTTCATACTGTTAACCACTACACTTAATCCAGTTAATATACTCATAGGGTTCATTACACTAAATACCTGAATCCATTTTTCATAAACAGCTTTGTTACGGTCACTGCCGAGGATATTATCTAGGTCAATGTCACCCTCCTCTTTTTCGTTCAGTTGTCGTAAGAACTCTTTAATCATCATTCTGGATTGTCCTCATAGTATTTAAAAGTATTGATAGGTCATACCTGACTGGTTTAGGTAATCTGGGGAGTTCTATCCCTAGAGTCTCTATAACACTCCATTTAACAGACTTACGACTCGCACTATCATACATTAACTTCATCTGGTCAGGTGTTAGTGCAAATGCCCTCTTATTACGTGTCTCATCCTTTCTAATAAAGAACCAAGATTGCCCCCCTTCTTTTACTATATCTATACCATATTGTATTTGGTGTTCAGGCACTGCTGCCTTCTTGTTATAATATAAGGGGAAGGAAGTCTTGTTTCTACTTGTCTTACATTCAATTAAAATAGGCATACCCTCTGTTACTGCAAAAAAATCGCCGGGTTGTTTCTCTGATATTGCTTTCTTTACAAATCTAGATACATCATTAGTATCTTGTATTCTAAACCACCACCACCCAACAGTGTCTAATGATTTTCTAATTTCCCATTCGAAATTCTTTCCTGTATAATTATTTGCTTTCATACCACCACTCCTGTTGCCTTACTCTTCTCCATATCACATATAGTAAACCAAATACTGGTCCATCAATCACTGCTATAAATAATATCCACTCGGTTAGTGTCAACTAAAATCCTCCAATGATGTATTATTTTTAAATGTATATTCTAAAGCAAGTTTATGGAACTCTTCGGATAATTCTATACCTATTCCCTTTCTCCCTAATTCTCGAGCAACGCGACAAGTTGTCCCGCTTCCTGAGAAGGGGTCTAGCACAATATCTCCCGGTTTGCTTCCTGCAAGAATACATTTCTTAGGTAGCTCGGGTGGGAATACCGCGATATGTGAGTTTCTAATTGCTTTAGGTGACATAATCCAAACATCTCTTGAGTTCTTTCCCTTAGTAGGGTCTCCAGTAATCAATCGCTCCCCCTTTTTATTAGTTTTGGCCGATGGTTTTGAAACCAGTGGCTCTCTTATGGCGTCCATATTGTAGTAATATTGGGGATTTTTCGACAACAAAAATATAAATTCGTGCGCTCTAGTAGGTCGGTTCTTAACACTTTCAGGGATGGGGTTAGGTTTGTGCCATACAATGTCACAACGCAAATACCATCCTGCTTCTCTGAGGGCAAATGCAGCCACCCACGGCACACCAATGAGGTCTCGGGGTTTGATATTAGCTCCTGCCTTATTAATCTTAGTGTTGCGGGTTCCTCGTCTATCACTGCCTGTAGCACCGCCTGTGTTTCCAGAAAACCCACTATAACTGTCTCCTATGTTTAACCATACTGTTCCGTCATCTTTAAGTTTAGGTTTAATCTCTTCAAATAGTCTTACTAGATTTGCAGCGTATTCTTCTACTGAAGGTTCTGCTCCAAATTGACCATCATCCCCATAATCACGCAATGCCCAATACGGCGGTGATGTCACAACTGTTTGTATAGATTGGTCGTCTAAAGTTTTTACTACTTCAACGGCATCTCCCTGTAACAATAAAGGTTTCAATGTGTGTGCTCCACAAACGCTTGGCATTTAACACAACTGATATATTTATTCCAGTGGGTTCTTTTCATAAACTGTTTTTCTTGTTTACTTACTTCTCGAATACCACACATTGTGCGACCATTCTCTCTATTTAACATATGCCTTTTTCTCATACTTTACATTCCTCACATCTTTCTTTTAAGTCTTTTACACTTACACTTCTATCTACCTTTGCTTCATAATGTTCACGTGGTAAATAAGAAAAGTCAGGTAATTCAGGTAGAGGTGATTTGTGATTCATTCCTCTACTAATCATTTCATCAGCTAAGTCATCGTGTCGCTGTTGATATGACGATAATTCTATTTGCACAACTGGAGACACACGGTTATCTACGCTATACTTCTTATGAAAGGATGGTATAAATTTGTGTAGTTCACCGTGCTCTCCTAATAAATGTTTTCTACATAATAATGTAGGGTTAATCATCCACATCCTCATTGTTTATCCTCGTAATGTCTAAAATATCTAGAGTCTGCTGATAGTTTTTCACAATCAACACATTCATAGTAACACCCTATTATTGTAGAGTCTCGTTTTACTATGTTTTTGTGCTTACATTTATTTTGTTTATCATATAAATCTTGTAGTATATCATTCATCTATTTCTGGTCTCCATATTCCTTTGTCCATTATATCTTTAAGCCACCTATCTTGATGTTTCAATGGTGCTTGATGATATATCAACGCTGCTATATTCTCTACTGCGTCAAGTAATTCGTCTGTGTGTTTACTCATATATAGACTCTCTCTTCTGGTTTGATTAACCGTTGATAACACGTAGAACAATAGGGATTACCAGCGGTATCTCTATATCTTACGTGGTCAAACGATAATCTACATTGGCACGTATTACACGCCACAATCTTAAGGGTTGGGCTCATAACACTCTCCACACGGTAAGCAACAACCTTCTATAAGTTCAGCTCCACAAGCAGGACACCCTTCGTCGTTATACTCTGTCACACTCATTTAACTTTCCTAAACCAATTGCGTTGGGCGATTCTTATAACAAATCTAAGCAACGCAAAACTATATACTTTATTTAATTCAATTCTACCATTGATAGCAGGTTCGTGTGCAGCAAGTCTATCTTCATAATCTGCGTCACTTTCGTGTATGTTTTTCTCTGGTATTGTATCAGACTTAGTTTCAATCGTGATTGTTTTCTCAGTCTCATCATACTCAAACGTAGCATACTTTAGCTCTCTCTTGATAACTACTTTATCGTCAGTAGTCTCAGCCATTTCAAACAAATCTTCTTCTGTCATTTCTTTTTCTTCTGTCATTATTTACCTCTTTTTAACATCTCTTCTAAGTATATAAAACTTCACTCCGGCCAGTTAGTGTTAGACTTTGCCTTACTTCTTACTTGTTGATTACAGCTACTACATCTCACTGTATTCTTATCATAGATAGCACTGCATAGTTTACACCAGTTCCATTTATTATATCCACCTGATTTCATAGGTGGTCCGCAGCTGAATTTCATACCATT
>Ga0209337_1000208_pt1 | contig 46714 bp, 48 predicted proteins | sample LinPmetageLP53_FD_184044 | JGI IMG/M metagenome (GOLD analysis project Ga0209337, IMG submission 184044) | Marine viral communities from the Pacific Ocean - LP-53 (SPAdes) (version 2) | ecosystem: Environmental > Aquatic > Marine > Oceanic | place: Pacific Ocean | collected 2010-02-08
GCCTTTCCTCCTTTAGGCCCGTCAAATAAAACACGTCGTTCTGCTCCAGATCCAGATATTACTAATAATCCACTAGCAGTTACTTCTCCATTTCCTTTAACATTAAAGTTTGAAGAAGAAATAAACATCCTATCTCTTAATCTACTAGTTGGGGTGCTCTCAAATTCTGCTGCTCCACTTATAAAGAATCTTTCCATGCCAGATTCTCTACGATTGAAGAATGAATCAAGTGATAATCCAAATGATCCTATATCACCAAATTCAGCTCTAATTGAAGAAGCTGTCAATTCTCCACTTGCCTTCACATTAAAATCTGATGATGAAATAAACATTCTAGCTTTTAATGGATCTGTATTGTCAATTGATGCTGCTCCACTTATAAAGAAATGTTCACCACCACTTTGATTGTTTGAAGATAAACTATGAGATATAATATTGAAGCCACCTATTTTTCCAAAATTAGCAAATATACCACCTTTTAGAAATGCATTATCTGTATATAATCCGTATCCTGAAACTGATGTTCCATTTATACTATCATTTATTCCTGATAAATCTCCTAATCTAACTTTTATATCTAATGCTCTTACTCCTTCAGAATAACCGGATGTACCTGTCAGAGTTGTCGATCCTGTTCTTTCAACAATATCAATATATGGAGTTTCAGAACCAGATGTTGCATTTAATAATATGAATCCTGTATCTTCTTTCCCTAATGATACAATTGTTTGCCCGGCGGACATAGTAGGAGTTACATGTAAATGAATAAATTCAGCTTCATTAACACTTCTTGATACAAGTAAAGCATCTGGAACAGGATTTCCGGCAGCATCAAGACCGGTATTAATTGTAACAGTTACAACTTTCATTATCTCTTCTATGAATCCGGTATCAGATACTGTTTTTGCCATTATGATTTCACCTGCGACAAATCCTGCTGCACTATCTACAAGTAAACTTGATGTAGGATGTAATCTATTTGCAGCATCTCCTGTTTCAGATAAAAATAAACTTTCAGATAATATTGTTGAACCAGATGCAAGTGCTGTTGCATTAGCTACTATCATTGCTCCACCTACTGCAGAAACTTTTTCTTTTTCAAATACAGCTGTTGATAATGTTCCTCTAATTCTACATTCATCAAATTCAGCTATACCATCTTTACCTATTTTCCAACCTCTACCAACTCCAAGTAATGCAGATTGGAAATTTTTAGATTGTAAATCTCCAGATGAACTCAAAATAATTCCATGACCGGTAGCATTACTTGAACTTATAAAATCTGTTCCTATCTCCCATCCACCTAATGTTGCACCAGCTTCAGCTTCAAGTGAACCTTCCATTGTTACACCACCCTCTGTAGTTAATTCAAAGTTATCAGAAAATATTGCAATTGTCCCATCGCCGGCTCCTGATATAAATGCTGAATCACTTCCTAGGAAAAATTGATCTGTCACAATTTCTAATAAACTTGTATCTGCTGCTCCATCGCCTGTACTATCATGACGTGTACGATATCTTATATAACTTGATGAATGTGCAATTATATCTAATCCAATTCCACCTAATGCATAATCATCTGTTTCATCTGTAAGTACTGAGCCTGAATATAACATGAATCCAGATTGTGCAGATGTCACATCAAAAGTTTCTCCATCGCCAAAAGGTTGAACAGAGATATCAGCATTTCCTTCATCACCTGCCATTGTCCCAGATCTAAATCCACGGAATCCTATAGATCTTATAAATGCAGATTGTACACCTGCTAATTCAACACCTGATCCTATTACACTACCAACATATAATGAACCAGATAAAAGATTTTGGTCGCCTCCAACAAACATGTTATCGCCACTAAATACAACTGGATATACTACCGTTTCTACATCTGCTTCATTTCCTTGATAGTCATAATAATTAAATTTAAAAGTTAATGGAGTATCTAAAAATTCTGTTGGTACTCGTTGGAATATACGTACATAGTTTGGAGTAAATCCGGTCTGTTTTAATGTTTTTATACTCACATTTGCTATAGTCCATTTTCCACTACGTACTACTATATAAACATCAATGTTTTGATCTGCTGTCGATGTAAATCTAGATTCCATTGGAAATAAACTTGCACTAGGACTAAATTCTAATGTTGATATTCTTCTTCCAAGAAGTCCGCCATCTTCTAAAACATCTACTAATGTTTCATCAATATTATGTGTTGTAATCCGATGCTGCTCAATAAAATCACCATTAGCTAAAATTTGTCCATTTTCGCTACCTGAAACATATATGTCAATTCTAGGGTGTTCAATAAGTGGATGTGCAGATGGTATAGAATGATCTGCTGTAGCATTCATTGTGAATATATATTCAACGTCATTTGCTAAATGTGGTAAGTAAGAAGATGTTATATGTATTAATCCAAATCTTTGACCTGCGGCTGGTGTAGCACTAAATGAACTAACTGAAGGATTTAATACAATTCCACTCATTAACACATCAGGAAAGAATTGAGGTTCAATTTCTACTTCTGGTAGTACTGGTCCACCACTTGCTGTCCAATATGTCCCAAAATCACCTAAACTTGTAAAAAATCCTATTCTATTATAAATAGCTCCTATAGAAGCTTGAGCTTCTGTTGAACCCGAATCTTCTAATATTTCTGTTTGTTCAATTAATGTTGTACCCTGATCTACAAAATTACCAAATTGACCTCCTGGCTTAAATTGAGTTCGAACATGGTGTACATCGCCTGTAGATGGATCTGTATTGCCTAATACTATTTCTGCAAATGATTGCGATTGTTGAGTTACTACAGTTTGAAGTGGTTCAATAAAACTACATGTAAAATTTGTAGAAGCTTTAATTGCATTAACATTATAAAATCCTCCTCCAGCACTTGCACCACCTAATGCAGCGCCTACTAATGCAGCACCCAATGTTTGGGTTGATATTAATTTAGCATTAAATGCCCCAATTGTATTATCTTGTATATTTCTAAAACCTTCAATTTGATATATTCGAGCCTTTGTAGATGTTAAGACATTTGATATTCCAAATATATAACTTCCTGATAATGGAATATCAGTTAGACCGGAAGTAATTGGATTATCAGGATCAATTTCTGTATTTGACTGATCACTACTAAATTGAGTACTAGGCAATGCCTGGCCTGATGCGTTAATGAATGTTTGATCTTGCGTTTCTACAATTGGATTATGAACAATTATTGTACCACCTTCCATCGATGCTGATAAAGGAAATCCTGTTGTTGTTAAAATTGAAAAACTATTAACTGTATTAAAATTGTTACTAGTAGCCGATACTGTCCTTCCGCCAACCAATGATGTTGCTGGTACAATTTGTTGTTGTTGACCAAATTGTCTACTAGGAGAGTTTCCTTTTCCCTGTCCTTGTGGCACTGCTTCCGGTACTTCATTTGTAGTAGGTGGCACACTAGATGGTATTGGAGTTATTATTAAAGAATAATTTCCAGTTGATCCATCGTCATTATCAGATCCTGATTGTTCTATTGCAACATTTTCTAAATTAATTGGTTGTAAAAATGGTTGTACAATTTCATTTATAGTAGCTCTTGGCTGTGTAGTATAAATTATTTCTGTATTGTTTTGTGCATTTTCTGGTGCAATTGTCACATTACGTGACCAAATCATATTTGGTATATTAAAATAATCCGAATCATTTATATCTTTACTCGATCGATATTTTTGATTAGTCACTGCATTTTGTTTTGCACGAGCTCCAATATATACTTTAGCTGTTCCAGGTGATGTATCTTCATATATATAAACTGCAATAACGCGTGTTCCATCATGTTCAATATAATTAATTGGTTCGACATATACAGGATTGCCATTATAATCTAATATTTCTATATAAATTTCAGAATCTCGTACAAGATTATCATTGTTTGCACGAATTTTAAATAGATTTTTTCCTGCAGTAAGTGTTTCTGGAAATGAACTTATATTTAAATAATCCGGTGATGATGGCTGTGTATCTCTTACGACTATCGTGTCTAATGCAGTAAGATTACGAAGAGTAGCTTGTTTCCTTATTCTACCAAGATTCCAGGTTCCAGCTGGCATATAGTTCTCCTATTTAGATATAAATATTAGGTGGACTGGATTTCAGAGTATCCTGACACTTTCTTGATTTCAATTAGTTTATCTACAATGTCTCTCATAGCATCTATATGTGAAATACACATGATAAACCCAAATTGTGATTTTAGATAATCAAACAACATATACATGCTATTTAGGTTATCTGAGTCTAATACTCCAAATCCTTCATCTATTGCTAAAAAGTTTGGTCTTGGGAGATTTGATACATTTATTAGTGAAGTTCTTATTGCTAATGATGATATAAACTTCTCCATTCCTGATGTTAATTCTAATGGCCAGTGATTATCATTATCATATACAATTTGTGCATTTATGTTTTTACCATCTGTATGTAATATCATAGTAAACTCGACAATCTGGTTTAAGATATTGTTTATCTCTGATTCTATTTGTGGAAGTGCTTTTGTTATTAATTGATATGGCACTCCATCTCTATTAACAGCTTTTTGATAATATTCATATCCTTGATACTGTTGTTCTAATTCTTTTAATCTATCAATACCATCATTTGCATCTTGTTTTGACTTTTCTGCCATTTTCAACTTACCTGATAATGTTAATAGATTTGTATCTAATTGTCTTAAATCTGTATTAACAGTTTTTATTTCATCTCTAATTTCATTTATCTCGCCATTTTTCTTTTCATTAAAAATAATATTATCTTTTTGTTTTAATGACTTTTTTGATTCTGATTTACTTGATTTTATATCTTCACGACATTTATAAATTTTCCATTTAAATTGTTCAAATTGATGTTCATGTGTTATTAATGTTCCATTACTCAATCCTAATGAATGTTTTATATTAGCTAATGTTGTTAATTTTTCTTGGGGCTCTTGTTCTAACAAATCAGCTATCTCATTTCCAATATCATCAATATCAAATAATATCTTTTGTTCCTCGTCAATTAATTTTGGTAAAAAATCTGCAACTTGTTTAGTTTCATGTAACCATGGATTAGCCATACAATAATCACAATTTTCATCCCATTCATGTTTATCTAATTTAGATACCATTTTTTGTGCATGTTGAATTTTCAATTGTTTAACTTTTACAGCATTTTTTAATGTAATAATATCTGCCTTATGTTTAGTTATAGCATCTATCTGTTTATTTAATTTATCAACATCTACTTTTTTAATTTTTTGATTTGTTTCTTTTATAAGTTTCTTCTGTTCACGAATCATTTCTTTTTGAGTATCTCGATCTGCAATCACTTCTTCCAGCTCATCTTCCATCCTTTCAATTTCTGATTCAATATCTTCCGGAGTTCTTAATGTATCATCAACTTTCTTTAACTCTTTTGTCAGTGAAAAAATGATATCATTCAAATTAGTTTTCATTTCTTCATGTTCTGTCTTATCTTCTTTCATTTGTTCATATGAACCTGTATTATCTGTAATAATTGTATTGGCATTAGATAAGTCAGTTGAAAAATCCTTTCTCTTATATTCTCTTATTATAGCTGCGGTCTCTCTAATATCTTCATGCCCTATTTGATATAACTGTTCAAAAATATCTATATCTAAAAACTGCGATAATAATTCTTTTCTTTCTCTTTGACTTTTATCAATAAATCCAGTATTATTATTTTGTAATGATAAGGCAGTTAAAACAAAATCTTCATATGTTCCTAAATATTGTCTTATACTTTTATTTGTAGTATCTCTCTGATCTCCGTTAAGTGATTCTTCATTGCCATCTTTATCAATTCTCCAGAAATTTACATTTACTTTAACGTGTCCATTATTATGTTTACGAGCCTTTCTTTCAATAAAATAATTATATTTTCCTAACTCAAATTCAAATTTACAACTAAAGCCACTCTTTTTATTATTTAAAACATGTTTTGCTCTTTTTGTTCTAGAACATCTATCAAAACAACAATATGCCATGGCATCTAATAATGTTGATTTACCTGATGCATTTGGTGCAAATACTCCATATGTTCCATTCATATTTGAAAAATCAATAACATTGTCTTCTCCATATGAAAACATGTTTGAGAATTCAAATCGTTTTGGCGTCCAAGTTATATTTCTTGTTAAAGTACTTGTTGGCAATTTGGAATGAATAGTTCTATTTATATGTCTTACAGTATCTAACAATTCATCGTCTAATGCATATTCGTCTGTCAAATATTCTGTAATAACTTTATTTTGCCATTCAACATCTCTTATGTTTCCAAAATTAATTTTTTTGGCAGCATCAGTTGTATTTAATGCATTTATTTTTTGTATTGAAATGTCCTGTACTTTATATTTTGATTTGATGCCTGCAATAATTTGTTTTAGTGTTCCAGAATCAGTATCTTTAACTTTAAATCTTAATCTTGGACGTAATGGAACTTTTGCATTTGGATTTGTAATTTTACCTTCATCTATATGAAATGTATAATATCCATAATCATTTACAATTTCTACAAATTCTGACTTTCTTGTTTCTAGATCCCATACCATAATTCCATGAGTCAATCCTTCTCCATGATTTTGTTGTATTAATGAACCGGCATATGCCATGGTTTTTTCTTCATCTAGAAATTGTGGCTTATGAATATCTCCTAATAATGATAAATCATGTCCTTTAAACATTTCTGTAGTAACATGAGTATTACTTAATACAAATCCTGCATCAGTTGATGCATTATGAACCGAACCATGATGTAGAGCAATTTTATAATCTCCATCAAAATCATCTGCTTTTATGTAATCTACTGGCTTATCAAAAACTGATAATACGTTAAAGTGTACTTTGGAAATACAATATATACCATTGTCTTTAAGATAATGTATGTTATGATGATTTAAGGCTTTAACGATTGGACTAAGGGCGTCCATTCTATAGCTATTATTTAAGTTACAATCATGATTACCTGTAATTATTAATGTAGGAGCTAAATCTGCCAATTGTCTAAAGAAATCTGATACAATACCTACTAATTCAGGTGACATATCTGTTTTGGCATGTACTATATCTCCAGCCACATATATTACTGAATTATCGGTTTTTGTTTTCTTTATATAAGAATACAATCGTTTAAATACTAATTGATATTCTTTATGTCGTTTCACATTCCTAACATGTACATCTGCAATGTGATAAATTTTATCTATCCTTTCTATTCCTATATCTATAATGCGCATAAAATCTTTTGTTCCATTAATTGTTCTGAACTCATTCTGGTTGTTAATTCTAATATTCTTTTGATCTTTTCAAAACCTATTTCACTAGGATCACCAGATGTTAAATCTACAAAATATACATCAATACCATTTGCCATAAAATACTCAGCAGTTTCTAATGCTTGTTTTTTGGCATCTTGATCTAAACATATGTATATTTCTTTTACTCCTTTTTCTACAATTCTCATTTTCAATGTATTTGATATTGTTTTACCAAATAATGGAATTGTATTTCTTTTTATTGCAATTGCATCAAATGCCCCTTCAACTAACACAATTGGCATATTCCAATTTATATGCAATTCAAATCCTACTATATCTTTTGAAGTTGGTGGATTTTTATGTTTCCATTTATCTTCTTCATAATAGGCTCGAGCTACAAAATAATTTAAACTTAAATTTTCATCATAACTTGGAATAATAATTTTTCCTGAATATAATCCTTTACGACAATAACCAATTCTATATTTTAAAATATCGTAAATATTAATACCTCTACCTTTCAGATAATAAATTGCATTTCTATATTCTGGAGATGTGCTATCTAATTCCCATAATGGTCTATATCCTTCTGGTAAATGTAATACTGGAGTATCAGTTGAAGTTTTACTTGGCTTATATTCTACCTCATCTACTAGTTGTATTAATTTTGAAATCTTTTCACGTTGAATATTTAATTTTCTAAATAATATAACCAACTTACGGCCTGCTACATTACATGTCCAACAATGCCAACGTTGAGTAACTATATCAATTTCCAGTTTCTTTTTATGATGATGACAAAAAGGACAATTAAATGCAATGTTATCATTAGATGTAGTTTTACCTTTATTTAAAACAGATTCTAAAAGTGTGATTAAGGAAAATTTACTCATTCAGTTTATATTAGCATTACTATTTACAATAATAATGTTTTATTCAAGATTAACTATCATAAAAGTTATATATACTTAATATATCGATTATTTCTCGTAAGGTCAAATTTTTTACGAGCTTTTTTTCTCTTTTAGCCAACTTTCCGGAATAGTCTTTTCTGACCATAAGATATCATGTTTATCACAAAACATTCCATAAGTAGTTTTTGAACCTTTTCTTATTTTTGTCTTACCTGACATGAATACCATTCTAATATCTAGTTCTGGATGTTGTTTCTTTATCAATAGATGTTTCTTTCTATCTTCTATAACCCACCTACCTTTTGTTTCAACTAATATACCATTAGGTAATGTGAAATCAATTGTATAAGTATGTTTAGTTTCTGGTTTGATATATGGTATTACTGTAGTTTCATATTCAAACTTAACTTTATTTTCTTTTAACTGGTCTGATACCTTATGTTCAAATCCTGATCTATAACCATGTTTAATTGCATTTGCTCGCAACTTACTTTTACTTCTCCAAGTCATATGTAACTCCTTTTATATAAATATGTATTTAATTAGTTAAACAGCATTAGATGTTGAACCACTAGTAAAGAATGGCCACCATGAACCATGATCACCTGATCCAGATAATAAAAATTCACATTTATTGTATCCTGGAATAACTACTGGCACATTTGCTGATAAAGGCAATATTTGTTGACTAGTTTCAGGATATACTAGTAAAGCTTCATCACTTGTATTTACTATCATATATGTCATACCGGTTGGATTTCCGCTGTCTTGTTCATTCCAACCTTCACCTGGTCCTATTACATTGCCGGCTGATCCTATACTTGATGAATATGCTAAACCAATATTACGAATACTTGGTAATTGAACTCCTTTAGCGGCATCAGCGCCTTCTACAAAAACATTAATCTCGGTACCAAGATTTACTGCAATACTAGGTGCATTATTTATATCGCTACCCGCGGCTGCTACATTACTTCCTTTAAATTTTGGAACAAATCCTTGTGCTACTACAAGACCACTTGCACTTATATGACCTCGAACGGTTAATGAAGCAGATGCCTCATTAGTTGTTGTTGGAATACCAATTGCAACTACAGCTGTTTCAGAATTAATCCTAAAACTTGTTCCGGAAGCGCCTGAAGTCTTTACTAATAAGTCATTACCAATATGTTGTGAATCATTAAAAATAGTTGTAGTTCCTAGTTGTAATCTATCTAAATCACTAGTAAGAAAGGCAAACCCCGGGGTAACTTCATCTGGATCATTTATATTGATATATGAATTTCCAGCCTTTCCTTCAATTCGACCAAATGAGCCAGTTATTCCAGAACTATGTTCAAATGAACCAGAGTGGCCAGTTATCGTACCACTTGCACTTATATTATTTGAAGCTGTTAAATTACCATTTAAATGAAAAATCTGATTACCTTGCAAATCTAATGTAACACTATCACCACCTATAACATGTACTGCAGTTTGCGAACTTGCACTTATGTCTCCGGATGCTGTCATGTTACCTTTAAGGTTGAAACTTTGATTTCCTTGTAAATCAAATGTAACACTATCACCGCCTATAACATGTACCGCGGTTTGTGAACTTGCACTTATATCACCTGATGCCGTTATATGCGATTGGATATTTAAGTCACCTGCTACATCTAATTTAGAAACAGGTGAAGTATCTCCTATACCTAATCTTCCTAGTCCTGCATCACCATGTATAAGTGAATCTTCAGCATTATCATAATATGTAAAATTTAAATCATGTTCGCCTTCATTGAAGATATATCCATTACCAGACATTGCAAAGGTTGCATCTGGATGATTACCTCTAAATGCTACCCCGGCATGGACATTACCTAATGATGAACTTATATCTCCTGAAGCTGTTATGTTTGTAGTATCTATAGATGTCATTGTTGTAAATGTACCTATATTTCCTATAACTGTTCCACTTGAACTTATATTACCTGAGGCTGTTATATTTGCTAGATTCAATGTTCCGGTATCACTAGGCAATGTTAAATTATTTGCAAATAAATCACCAGATGCACTTATATGATGGGAGGCTGTTATTGGAGCTTCTATATTTACAAATGATCCTGTTAATGTAATTTTTCCTTGAATGGTTGTTGTATCAAAAAAGTTACTATTTCCTGCTAAAAGGCCGGCCGGCGTAACAAATCCACTGAGAGCAAAAACCTCACCATGAGCTCTAATACCTGATGATGAAATAAAACCACTTGCAGTTATATTACTAGCTGTTACATTTCCATTAAATTCTATGGAAGAAGAAGCATTTGTAATTCTTATCCTAGGAATACGTTGACCATTAGAATTAGTAGCTCCTATATCAACAAAGGGACCAGCCGTAGTTGATATATATCCATTAGTTCCATCTGCATCATTGCCGGCTAAGAAAATATTACCACTTGCACTTATATGAGAACTTGCACTTACTGAAGTTCCAAATACTCCATGTCCGGAAGCATTAAAATTATTTGATGCTGTAACATTTCCTTGTAAATTTATTACTGTAACATCGCCAGTATCACCAGTTCCTAATGTTATACTCTTACCACCAATTGAATGTTCTGCAATTGTTGAACTTGCAGATATTGCATGTGATGCTGTTATTGCACTACCATTTAATGTTATACTTTCGCCGGCAGTTACTACTTGTCTACCGGTAGATAGATTAATCTGTCCAGCATCCCTTGTTTGTATTGTTATAAATCCACTGCCTACTGCACTACCTACCATGAATTGATTGCCGTCATCGAATGATACATGTCCGCCCACTCCAACAGCACCCCTTGGCACTTTTATTGATCCAAATGATCCAGTAAATCCTTCACTTTGGCTTATATGATTCGATGATGTTAAATGACCATGAAGAACCATATGATCATTAAAATTAATACCACCTTGATTTGGACTAGTATCTCCTCCAGCTGATGATCTAAAATTGTTTGCAATAATTGTTCCTGATGAACTTATGTCACCTGACGCGGTTATATTTGCTAAATTTGCTGTTCCAGTATCACTAGGCAATGTTAGGTTATTAGCAAATAAGTTACCTATACTTGAACTTATATCTCCTGATGATGTTATTGCTCCTCCTACTATTAAACTGTCTACTATTTCCGCATCGTCGGCTGAATATAAATGTTCTGCATATACTGTTGTACTTGAACTTATATCTCCCGATGCTGTTAAATTACCATTTAATTTGAAAATTTGATTTCCTTGAAGATCAAATGTAATATTATCGCCTCCAAGTATATGTGTTGCAGTTTGTGAACTTGCACTTATGTCTCCTGAAGCTGTTATATGATTAACGTCTAAATTTGTAAGTATAGTCGTCCCATCTACCTGTAAATCTTCTGCTACATAAACATGTTGAAATGAACCGGTACCGGAACTACTACTCACATCATGACTAGCAGTTATTGGAGAACTTATACTTCCAGAAAAGGAATGTTTATCATCTAAAGTATTTCCAAATTGTGATGAGCCTTCTGCAAATATTCTTGATGATGTGATAGACTCTACAATAAATTCCTTACCAGTTATAGTACCAGAAGCTGTTATATCTCCATATACTTCTAAACTGATTTTTGAAGGACCCGATCCACTAATACGTAAAGACCCTGATATTTGAATATCATTCCCGGAGTATGGGCGTATTTCATTAACATTTAATTGTGATGCCATATCGTTTACTTTTTATATAAATATCCTTAATAGTCCCATCTTACTACAAAATTCATATCAACATCATCACGTTTTTGAATAGGCTGTGCTAATTTTGCAACTGCTAACATTTGTGCCTCGTCATTATAAAGACCAACAGTTGTTATATAAGGAAATGCAGTACCTGATATAAACATACCTTTAATATATTCGCCGGTTAATAAATTACTATGTTTAGTAGTATCACAAGGATCTCCTTCGGTTACTGGTTTATAGTTTGCTGTAGGATTCATTGCTACATTAAAATGATCTTTATCTACACGAACAAATACTTCATTTTCATAAATTGTATGTTGTCCTCTATATTTAAGTTCAAATGTATTATTAAATGCTCCGGAGCCTGTTGTATATATAGGCATTGGCCCTGATACAACTATTTGTTGATTTTTATAAAACACATTTCCGCCTGTATTCGATTGATATAATGAACCGGATATAAAATGTCTACCCGTCAAAGATGTTATTGCTGTTTGATTTAACCCATGATTATACATTCTCATTTCAGCTAATGCATAATTATTTTCTCCTGCATAAAATCCAATATCTATAAGTCCTCCAGGAACAACATCAACTAAACCAAAATCATTAAGTTGTCCATATAGTCTTAATATAGCATTTTCTTCTACTAGTATGCTACCATCAATTATATCCAAATTTCCATTAATAACTAGTTCATTCCCAGATTTTATAATTAATTGAACTTGATTGACTAACATATTTCCTTCAACTGTAGATGTACCATCTGGAGAATGATATATAGCATATCCTGTACTAGGATCGAACATTGGATTGGATACATTTGATAGTATATATGCTAGATTTAAACCGGTATCGTAATTAGCTCCAAAAAATGTACCTCCGGATCCGGAATTAAAAGATTTATTGAAATAACTAGTATTTGGCGAACCCCACATTACATCTGCTGCATTTGCTGTTATACCTTGTGGTAACGATCCACTCGATCCAGTTGCATGACCATCTATGAAAAGTTCAACCATAGAAGATGAATTTCGTATTATCACATGACTCCATTGTCCATGAGATGTGTTCACTGAAGCTGAAATTGCTAACTCTTTAGATCCATTACTACTTTTAAAATAAAATATATTTTTATTTTTATTAGAATGAGACTCGACGCCTACCATAAACGGCGTTCGTACTTTATCAAAAGAACTTCTTATATGAGGTAATTGTTGTTCTGTATCTCCTTCAAAGGAAAGCTTTTTTATAGTATCATAAAACATTTCTTTTTTAACGCCACCTTTAGTTAAAATGTATTTATAACTAGAACTTCCACTTGTTTGTGTCCCGGCGTCGGCTGAATTATTTTGATACCAAAATCCAATTGTCCAATCATCACAATTTGTAAAACTATCAAATCTTTCATTATGAGGTATTCGTATATGACCATATCCACCCGCGCTTGTATCAAACTCCATAGCCAATCCAGAATGTTTCCATAATGTATAAGCCTCATTATCATTATCACGATGTACACTAACACCTCCTGTAACAGATAAGTTAATTCCTTCTGCAATTTGATGAAGTTCTCCTATCTTATAATCATTACTACTACTAATAATATCTTCGCCGCCATCAGATGCAAATATTGATTTTGCACTTGGAACATCTCTAAATTTATCGTTAAATGATATATGAAATAAGCAACGACTTGCACTTGCAAATGACTCAGTCGCAACCAGAGGATTTTTTAAATTCCCATTTTCATCATCTTCTAATGTATATGTAGTATTTTCGTGAACAAATGATGCAGAAACAGATCCAGGCTTTAATCGTTCGCCAACATCAAAATATGGTATTGATAATATAGATGCAGAATAAAAATATGGTTTTTCTGTAGTCCGTCTATTTGTTAATTCATGACATCGTGCTGGATCAAATGGAAATCTATAATATTTATGATCGATTGAATTCCACACAACAAATTTATTTGTACCAGGATATTCATCTACTCCATTAAATGGATACCCATAAGTTAATTGTGTCTGTGTTGTTCCATCAACGTTATCTTCATTGATATGTGGTGTATGTCTTAAATAATGTGCATCATATCGAGTATGACCAGAAGCAGTAAAATTTGTATCGTTGTTAACTATATAATTTTTGTATGCTTTTATTGGACGTTGTTGAACGTCATTAGATCGAATTGGTTGAAATACTGATGGAATGATTGGCATATCATATCATTTATTTTTTATTTAAAAATCTAATTTAACTTTTACTAGAGCTTCTCTAGTATAGTTTTTCAATAATGCTTGACTTAATTTAGCTGTTGCTAATAATTCTTTTCTTTCATTATACAATCCTACTGTTGTTACATAAACTTGCGGATCATTAATCATAGTTGCATATGCTAATTCACCTAACGAGCCTGTTACAAATGATGGATTATTTGAATAATTATATTCTGCGTTTCTAACTCGAACAAAATAATATGTTGATTTAACTTGTTCTGATGACCTTGCCTGAATACCTCCATTAACATCTGCTGGTGATATCATATCTGATCCAGATAATGCTGTAAATAATTTCATGGCATTTTCACCTTGTACTTGTGAACTAGTTATTGTTCCAAAATCTAATTGAGTATCTAATTTATCAGCATTTAAAATTGCAACACCATGTTGTGGATATAACAGTCCATAATAAACTGGATTATCAGATTGAAATATATCTGTTCCACCGTCTATAGATCCTGATATTAAATTAAATATTTTTCCTCCTTCGCCTTCTGTTGGAGAAGTAAATGACGAATCATCAACTATTTGTACATAATCATTGCCATGAATTCCACCTAAATTGTCGACCATAACAGCTGAACCTGTATGATTTTCTAACCCAGGAGCTTCACTATAACCACTTCCATTTGGGTCAATAGTTGCATCTGGTCTTGAAGCAGATAAATAAGCTAATGTTAATTCAAAATTACCTGGATCAACCTTTTCACGGAATTTTGCACGATTAAAATTTAATACATATATATGATCTGTATCAATACCATTAATTGTAAATCGTTTATCATTAGGAGCTAACAATGTTTGTGCATATTGTTTATAAATTGCTCTAGTCGGAGTATCATTATTCAAATTACCAGTTAAATCAATTGAACCTGATCCAGCTATATGACCATATGCAATTGATAGTTCTGAATTAGCAGTACTAGTTTCTGCAGGATCTCCTGTACTAAAAAGTTCTTGATAATATGTTTTTTGAGTTGCAGTTAAAAGAGATGAAGTAAACATAGTAACTAAACTACCAGTGTTTCCAGTAAATAATCCTCTTGTTACTGTTTCTATATTATTAGGTAATATATCATCTGTAGCATCAAAATTTGTAAATATTCTACCTAATCGTGCACGTTGTTTAGCAGAATCCCTTTCACGAATTATTTGATCTGCTAATTGTCGTGCTAATGCTTCTACTTGTGATTGTGCGGATGTCGCTGTTGTCGCACCCGGCTGAGGTATTACTCGTGCTCCAGAACCTCTACTAAATCTTGAAAATCTACTATATGCCATTTTTATCTTACCATTTTAATTTATTACTGAGCTAGAAGTCCTACTGTCGGTGTTTGAACTTTTCTAACAGTTATTGAAATACTTTGTCTACCTCCTGTTTCATTTCCAATAACTAATAATGTAGCTGTCTTATCAGAATCTAAATGTTCTTTTGCTGTTATTTCAAATTCTATTCCAGATACTGTTATTGTTTGTGCTGCTTCTGAATCTCCTATAAATTGTGGAACAGAAACTCCACCACTCAATCCGGATTTAGTTGCTCTTATATCACATACATCTGAGTCAGATAAAATACATGTATATCCAAATCTTCTATTTCCTCCACTAAAATTAATTGTTGAAGGAGTTATTATAGTTGATTGATTAGCTTGTAATTCTATAGATGATCGAGCCACTGATACAACTGGTATTCTAGCTGTCCCTTTTGGCAAGGTAACTAATTTATATTTCATCATTTGAGTTTCGTCTGCTAAAGCTTCTACTATTGGCATGTTTTCTATAGCCGCGCCATAAAATGCAGTACCTAACGGATGATCTGGATTATACAGATCATAATCTACCTCATCATCTGCTAATGCAAATTGTGTAATTTTAAACTCATCTCTACCCCTAGCTAAAAGTTCTCTTCCTCTTTTAGTAAGTATTGCATCAACCGTAACTGTTGAATTATTTAAGTATCCCATAGTTATTCCCTATCTTTTTAATAAATATGCTAATTCATGAATTTACCTAACAATTAAATTACCTGGATTTCCTTGACTTGGACGATCTGTATAAATTAATTGATTTGGATTCACCGAATACACTTCTATTACTGGTTTATTGTCGATAGCATAGATTCCAGATTGTTGATTTATTCCTGGTCCTCCTAGTTTACTACCTACATATCTTTGATTTTCTGTCATTGCAAAAAAGTCATCCATATAATCAGCTTCAGTTAATGATTGACTATAAACCAGTCCTAATGATTGACTAACTGCTCTAAATTTATTTTTTGCTATTTTACCGCTAGCTGATCCGGTGTCATAATGATCTATTACCTTTTTAAATATATCACTTTTTCTGCAGTCAAGTACTTGTAACATATGCACTGAATGACAAACCTTTTTAATTGATTGAATAATATCAAGTCTATCAATTCTAGGGCTTCTTGTTGTTCCACTACTGTGATAAACTAATTCCAATGTTAAATTTGTTCGAGCAGGAACAAGTAAATCATTAAATGTTAATCTATTATATATCCATTCATTAGCAGCAGCAGCTGCAAAAGGAATAGTTTGAGATGTACTTGCCAATTCTCTTTCTAACAATGCATTTGAAAAACCACCATTATCATCATACGTTACTCCATCGCCCCGACTACTTGATATAATATGTACACCTTCAGCATAATCAGTATGAAAATATTCTATTTTTTCAGCATGTTCATTATCTTTAGTTAAAATTAATCTTGCTGATAATGTGAGATCTAAATTAGCTGTGGTTTCAGAATGCACTATATCAACATCAAAGTCTCTAATTGTATCATATCTGTTATATGTATCAAATTGAATACGAAGTCCATTTGTACTAACATCAGTTGTAGATGATACCATACCTCCTACCATATTTTCTGACCCACTATTAAAGAAATTAACATTTCCTCCTAATGGCGAAATTATTCCTAATGGAGCATCTCCACTACCCGCATGACCAAATGATCCACTCCAAACTGGTATAAGAACACTTGTTGATTCTCCTGATGTCCTTCTAACTTGATAAACATTTAATAATGAAGCAGTTGCTCTTGCTTTTAATAAAGGTCCGCCGGCGCCATCTGTATCAAGTCCATCAAATGTATTTATTTCAATATTACAATAATCAGATCCACCTGATGGGATCATTTGTCCAATATGAAAAAATAAGTTGCCTGGAATCTCTGTATATCCACTTGCACTTATATTATATATCTGTTCCATTCCAATACTAACCGGTTTATCTATTGTACCCGATAGTTGTAATATGTCTGCACTAGCAGAATACCAATCTGGAGTTATATTGGAACTATAATGTAATGGTTCATTGCCAATACGTTTTGTTAATTTATATTTGTTTCTTTCTAGTATATTTGGTTCAACTATTAAGCCCATTGCCTCATCAACACGTTCTGGTATCAATTGTTTTATTTGTCTAAATAATGCAAAATCAAATTGACCAAATATTCTCATAAAAGCATTTACATCATTACGATCAGAATATTTTTTCCAATACCCTTTTGCAAAATCATGTAAATCATCATAAATAAATTCAAATTCATCATCCGGATCTCCTATAAAATCATCTAATTCAACATCACCAATATGATTAAAAATTTCTTTATTTACTTGGTCAGCATGAGAATAAAATAATCCTAATCGATTTGTATCTAATGGAGCTCGATCGAATCTAGATCTTTCACCAGTTGTTTTTGGAGACAACATTCTAATTAGTTCATTATCCTCTAACCTTATTTTTTGAGACCGCGGTAAATTACTTCCTAATGAAACACCTTGAACATAATATGTCTCTTCAACTGGAGTATAATTTCCTCGTTGTACATTTGCAGGAGTTGTAAATCCAGACATGGTTGCAAATGTATTTGCATTACCGGCAGCACTAAAATCTTTAACATGATTTGCTGGATGCGATGATGATAAAATTAGGCCAGTACCGGTTGAATGATCTACTGCATTTAAATCTGTACCTAAGGGGTAATGTCTAATCAATGTATCATATGATGATGAAGGTCCTAATGCAGATACATATGATGTAGGATTTTTTGTACGTAAATCTAAAGTATCATCTGTATAATATTCCATCCATGATCGCCATTCTTGCATTGAACCAGTAAAACTACCTAATGAAAAATTAACATTTGCATGAGTACCATTTATTACATCTGGTTTGTCACCAAATGAAAGAGTATTTGAACTTGAATTAGTAGCAAGGAATGATTCAGATAATGCTGCTATTACTCCCCATCTATCACCATAATCTTCTTTACTACCGGTATTTCCACCTAAGGATATTGATTGGGACATAATCCTTTCACCTTCTCCAGTAGCTATATTACCACCAACATTTCCAAGGCCAACTGCTTGAGCCCAACTTAAACGATGCTTTAGAGTTGAAGGACTAATTTCAAGACTTCCGGAATGTACAATTTTATCTGATATATAATCTGATGCTTGTTGTACATGTACACGATATGTAACAGCGGTTGAATCAACAGTATTGAAAGAATCTATTCCGCCTGCCGTACCATCAAATTGAGCTGATGTAAATCCTACACTCAAGTTCCAAAAATTTCCATCATATAATGGAAGCCAATCTGTCATTGAAGCTGTTGCATGTCCTTCTACTGTATGCATTCCGTATGAAAGATGTACTCTTCCCCATTTACCACTTCCAGAATATGAACCGGTATGTTGTATTGCTATAGACCATAATGGAGTTCTTTCATTGCCGGCATATGCGCCAATTGGTGTAGAAAAGGTTGACTCCATATTTGACATAATATACATACTAGCTGTCGTTGAAGGACGAAATCTTACTTGATGTGTTTTAGCGGGGGTATTCGTATACGTTGGTAGTATAGTTTGAAAATTATTATTATATAAATCTCCACCCCATGGACCTTGTGTAGTAGACAAACTAGAAGAATACCAACTATTTGGAATAATTATTTCTGATCCTGAATTAAAGTTTAATGCATATGTAAATCTATCTTCAATTAATAAAGGCTGATCACCTTTAACTTTTGGTCCACCATATTCTCTTATACTTAGCAAAGTCTGAGGAATACCATATGTATTCATTAACGCTTTGACCGACCTTGTAGTCCCTTTAATTTTAAGTAAATAAGGTAGATTATTAACTATTCTACGCCATACCTCAGTTGTTATAGCTTCATCGGATTTTGAAAATAATGAGCCAGTTGTTTGATATTGGCCGGAACCAGAATTAACTCCTAATTTATATTGCCATAATTGAGATGCTTGTTTTCCGTTAGTTAAAGTCCATCCTAAAGATTGGGCTACATCAAATAACACATCTTTACTTTGTCCTATTTTAGGATGTTCTTCTGGCTTATATATACGAGTTAAATTATCAATATATGAATAGATAATATCATAATGATGTCCTATCATATTAACAAATAATTCAAACTGATCATTGTTTGGATCTCGACGAATATGTTCTGGTATTGTCTTATGTAATCCTTTTTCGTTATGTATATCATATAACGATGCAGTAGCAGCTAATCCAGTAAGCCAACTTTCTCCATAACTTGATGTAGAATGGTGTAAATGAACTCTACTACCGGATAAAAATTTTGGATATGATTCAATAGTATATCCTTGTGCACCTACAAATGATCCACTTATGCCATGTGTAAATAAACTAGCAGTTGGTTCATTATATGCCCATCTTTCAAATCCATCAAATGATCCTACTACTTGATCTTTACGTCTTTGTGTAACAGCAATATTTCCTTGCAAAGAACTACTATCAGATCCAACAGCTGTATCTAGAACAGATAATCGTTTATCATAATATTCAACTAATTCTAATTTATATTTAAAATTTTCAACTCTTTCTGTTGCAGATGAAAAGTGTACAAAATTATCAAATGAAGAATAATCTATTCCTAATGGCACTCCTGTTAATGATCCACTAAACATTTGATCGATAATATTCTGTGATGTTGAGAGATTTGCATCTAATAATTGATTCCAATTTCGGAAATTAGTTTCTGTAACAGTTGAATATGTTGTGTCAATATCAAAATTTGGTCCTTTTAATTGAGTTTTGTTTATTGGCGCTGCTTCTGGGCCTAATACATTTACATTATCAATATAAGAATCAGATAATTGTTCTACTACCCATACAAATGCACTTTCTATAGAAATAGAATCTGGTAATGGTTCATATAAACGAACTACAAAATCATTTTCTTCGTCCCATTCTTTTTGATTAATAATTTTATAAACATGATTTTCACCGAAGTTTAAAGCTATATCTTGTGATATTGGTACTGTTTCAAATGCCTTAATAATTGGCGCACCATCTTCATCAAATACTTGCACTTCATTACCTGTTCCATCTATTTGTGTTTCATATATAGGTGTTGTTGAACTACCATCTCCTATACTTTCAACGTAAGTAGCAACATCTATATCAGATTCTGGTACAGCTTTAATATGCAATTCACGCCTATCATCAGATATATCTTTTATATATAATATATTTTGGCCTTCAGATCCTAATAAATCTTTATGTACATTAACTACAATTTCAAAATCGCCACGCTCAATACCAAATTGTTGTGCAGCTGCTGCATGATTAATTAAAACACGTCCATTATGATATTCAAAATCTTCAATTGTTCCACCAGTAATATATTGTCCTTTTGGACCTTTTGCATATAAATGAATTTCAACAACCGGTGTGTCTATTGGTGTAATTTCTTTAACATCTAATTTTAGTAAATCAATGTCAGCATCTTTCCATACTAATCCTATTGATTTGCCATCTTTATCAATTATTTCTTGTTTATTTGAAAATCTATCTAACGCCATAATTTATCCTTCTCAAAATGGTAAGTAATTATCATATGTAAGCCCTGGTATATATTTATTTAATATTTTTTGTGGTCCTTTCGGCCATACAATTGCAAACTTTTTCTTCTTTCCAATTTTTTTGTGTACTTTCTTTCGCAAATATTGAATTGCGTTATATTGATTTCTCAACTGTTTTATAAAATATTCATCTACTTCAGATTTAAATTGAGCTAATAAACTCATTAATCCCCCGGCATTAAAATTATCATTAAACTCTTTTAAAGCTAATAACAAGTCATATATATTTTGAAATTGTTGAACTTCTGTTGCCTCTAATAATGCTACATCTATTTCTCTTGTCATGGTAGCCATTGTATTACATGATTCAATTAATGCAGGTAATAGTGTATCAATATATTGACCTGTCAATAAAAATCCATTTGCACTATCATCAATTTCATTCCATATACATGCTTTTAAATACCAATTATCTTTCATGAATCTCCATGGAGGTAATAAATGCTTATCATTAGGAACTTCTCCAATTATTGCATCGGCAATAAAAAATAATGCAACACCTGCTGCAGCACCTATAGTAATTGGATTCATTAGAACACCGCCTAGGCCCGAGGCTGCAAACCCGGTTGGTGCAGTTGCTGCTGCTGTTGCTGCTGCTGTTAATGGTCCGGCTACAACTGGGGCTGCTACTAAACCTAATGGACCTGCTGCTCCTGCAACAGCTGCTAAATATCCTGCAGTTGCTGAAGCAGAATATGCAATTGCAAGTCCGGTACCGGTTAATGCAACAGCGCCAGCACCACCAGCTCCGACTGCCTGTCCTGCTGAATTACCACTTAACCATCCTGCAAACTTATCACGATGTACTGACTTCATCCATTTATATTTTGAAACTATTTTATTTTCTTCAGATTCAGATAGATTAAATTTTATTCTATTAGATTTAGTTACTACTTTAAATAATCGTGATGAAGATTCTTTTGTTTTAGTTCTTTTCTTTTTCTTTCGGCCTTTTCGTTTTACATATTTCCATTTGCCTTCATTACTTTTCCAAATTTTATATAATTGTCCACCTTTACCATCCGCGCCAAATCTTGTTGTCACATAATCAATAAAATTAGTTGGCATAGAATCCATTTGTATTTTTATGTTTTGTGTAGCTGCTGCCACTGTGGGCCATATTTCAAATATCAATGTTTTTATTTCATCTATTGCAGCTTGTTCAAGTGCTTGAGCAATTAATGAAGCATATTGTGCTTCCGGATAATAATGAATTGAGCCGGCTGGTTCATATGGTTGTAAAACTTCTATTTCAAACGGATCTCCTCCATTAGAAAAATTATCAATATATTCTTTATATTCTATAATATCTAATCCCGATACTCCATCATCATCTGCTTCTACAATATGAGGAAACGTATCCCATACTGGATCAGGTCCTGCTCCATCTGGTGGCAATCTTGTTATTCCTCCTTTATCTACTAATAATTGTACTAATCCTTTTGCACCATACCGATCACCTCCAGCATCTACTCCATTTATAGGTTTTGGTATAGGATCTAAATCTGACATATCAAAATCATTTAAAACTGCATGTAATCTAAATGTTTCCGAATCTTTAATTTGCTTCCAATGTCCATTAATCATCATACGTACACCTAAAACTAGATCATCACTTAAAACAGTTGTTTCATTTTCTACAACCGATGTGCTATATCCACTCGGCCATTCTTTAATGACCATTTTTCCTTCGTACTGTGCACGTAATTTTTCAACGGTTGTTTGACTCTGAAATACGGCATCAAAATATAAATCATCTGGATCTTCTGTTACATATACATCAGGTGGTAACGCTTCTCCTGTTTCTGGATCAACCGGATTTGCCCGTCCTTCAATACTTCTCATCGCTTCAGGTTTAATATAATCAGCTGGATCTCTTAAGAATGGAGCTCTCGGTCTATATCCACTTCTAAAACGTATATCACGTGTATGTTCTGCAGATCGATCATTCATTGTACGTTCTAAAAATTCTGCATAAGGTGTTGAATCTAATTCTTCATAATTATCTTCATCAGTTGGTTCTAAATTAGGAGAATCCATTCCATCTAGTGCTAAATCAAAAGTTTTTGATTGATCTGGTGTTGCCTCTGTAATAGCAGAATACCCTAATCCTCTTTCGACTAACATAACTTCTAATGATTTGTAATTTGGTATTGGACGTGCTACTCCATTTTCTATATAAAATATACAAAAAACTTTGCCAATATCATTATCATCTCCACCTAAATTTTGAGGACCAAATCTTATATATAAGTCATGGACATCTGAAAGCGCAAATTCGTTAGCAGCTAGAAATAATCCACTAACATTAGGTCGTACAATTGGTATTTCTTCCTCTTCTTCCGGGTCTTCAAAATATTCCCATTCTTCATCTATTAATTCATCTAATTCATCTTCGTTGATTGTCGGATATGTTTTTTGTAAATTATAATCTAAATATGTATCTGCATTAACATGCATTTCAGCAACATCGCGTGTATTACGTTTTGCAATCTCTAATTTATTTATTTTTTCTTTTGGATCTGGATTTGTCTCGATAGCAATTTGTTCAGATGGTGATGGCGAAAGATTTCCAAAAGAATAAAACAAATCATTAGGAAACTCTTGCTTCATAATATCTAATAAGATTTTTTTAGAATCTAATTGTGTCGACTCTTCAGTTGTTGAATTTTCTGTATATCTATTTTTTCCTCTTATTGGCATCTTACTTCACTACTTTAAAATAAAAATCATCAAATATTTGAATATCATCTGATCCACGATTTATTTTTAACATTATTTTATAATATCTTTCAGGCATAAATGAATCCATTCTTAAATTAAAAAAACTTCCATTTATATCACAGTCAATCTGTGTTCCATTATTATCAAATGGTATTATTGTCTCATCTGTTACAGAATCTAAAATACTATAGAAACTTGATGTTGGTAATCTTTCTCCTGTCAAATAAAATGATGACGTCTGAAATGCTTTGTTAGGAAATTCTGGACGAACTCCTACTCTAAATTTAGAATTTTCTGATACTCGATATTCTGATTTAATATTTTTAATATATGGAACATATGTATCAGATGAAATTTCTGCTGAACTCGTATCTGGAAATGTTGTATCTTTAAATACTACTTCTAATTTAGGAACAAATATTGTATGAGATTCTCTTCCAAAAAACTTTAATGAACCTAATACCTCACTTGAAATTTCATCTGCATATGGACGTTTAATTATAAATCCATTATTTGTTATAGAACCGGTTATCCATTGCTGTACTATATCTGTAACATTTATTCTAATATCAGGAGATTCATTTTCAAATGATTGAGATGATTCAAATAACGATCCAGTTATCCATGCGCCTCCTCCTTGTGTATTTGTTGTGCCTGCAGATGTTTTATGACTATGTGCAGATCCGGTATCCCATCCTGTAGCTAAGTCATCTGAATCTCTATAATACCAAGATGCTCCATATCTCTGTATAGGATCATCTGAATAATATCCATTACCATTTACCCATGATTGCGAAACAGGAAATGCTTCTACTGAATATGAATGTAATAGATCAGATGCATCTGCAGCCTTTAAATTTAAATAAACAGATGCAGATAACTCATGATCAGTTGCTATTCCTGGTATTTCTCCGGATATAATTGATGATGATAATGTTTGTATTTGAGATCCAAAGTCGATTATAAATCTAGTATTATATGTATTAGCTTGAATTGCACCATTCAATTTAGAGCCAGATGCAATTTTAGTTAATTCTAGTATTTGATCAATACCAGTATTTTGTTCTGGAAATTTCTCATATAATGTTGTATCGCGTTCTGCGTAAAATATTCTATTCATTTTATTTCTACGGTTTTATTGCTCTTCCATTTATATCTCTATTAGGATATCTTATTTCAAATATACATGGATCTAATGATGGATATAAAATGTTATTTTTTATTGCTGATGGCACATCATATACATTTTCTGAATATCCAGATGATACATCATTTTTATTAAAAAATTCAAAAGTTGGAATACTCTGAACTCCCTCAAGTCTATCTAACGATGTGATTATCGCTGACATATCTAATGGTCCATTTATTTGCATTCTATCGTTATGTAACAATTTTTGTAACTGTTCAATACATCTTAATACTACTTCATTGCTGTTGAAATTTGGTTTAGGGATTACTTCGAATTGTACTCCTAAATTAACAATGAATGCAGATTTTATATTTATTGCATCTGTTAACATTCTATATTGAGATAAATATGTCCTTATATTTTCTTTAAGTGCTTGATTAGGTTCTGTAAAATTTTCGTTTACATCATACGCTAATACATATAAATTTAAAGCTAATGGATTAGAAATAGTTTCAGCAGGATATGTTTTATCATTTGTATTTATTTGAGAATCTCCTACTACATATGCTTTTACTACACTACCAAATCTACTTGGCATAGCATATACTCTGGCAATATAATCTTCTCTTGTTATAATTCTATTTTGTGCTGCAAAATGTGCCATTGCATTTTGACGTATACTATCTAAATCTTGTTGCGACTTACCACCGGTAGCTGCTTCCGGATTAGTAATGGCTACTGTATTTTTTGTTTCGTCTAAATCTACTGCTGCAATCTCATTTAAATATTCAACTGAATCTACTATTGTGATCGTATTTACACCAACATTTTCAGCTACTGCACCACCATATGAATATTGTACAGTTAATACTGTATTTGCCGGTGCCAATCCATATGTACTAGTATATAAAAAATTTGAAGGATCAATATTTGAGGTAGTTGTACGTTTTAAATATTCTAATCCCATTCCTACATTTTTTGGATTAGGAATAATTTCTTCATCTGCATCTGAACTAACTCCAGATCCAAATAATATTTCTAATTTATTATCTTCTCTAACTCGAGTTACAAATCGTCTAGCAGTTCTTTTTAATCTTAAAATATAAGGTACGGATGATCGATATTGAGATAGTTCTGGATCATTGAAAGGTATATTTGCAATATCCTCCATAACAGTGTCTTGAGCTAAATAATCTACTTCTGTCCATTCTCTTCCTTGTTCATCTGTAATTTTAAGTATTTCAATAACATTATTTTCTGGTAATACTATTTTATCATAAACCTTAGGCTCATTAAACTCAAATGTCGTTTGATTTACTTTTCCGGATACAACATCAACTTGTTTTTTTAATAAGTATCGAGCAACATTTCCGCCACTATCTAATTCATATACTGTTATTTCTGGTTCTTGATTAAAATCGATAGGTTCAACTGAATGAAAGGAAGTCCCATTTTCTGCACTAACAAGCATATCGCCACCAATTGTCAATGCATAATTCAGATCTGGTTCAATTTCATCTCCAGCCCCTTTGGATGGAACTAATTGAAATACATCTATTTTTGTTGTTGATGGTGTATTTCTTTTTGGCTTATATCCAAATAATTGAGATAATGCTAATATATTTGCACTTTCATGTGCAGAATTTAGTAAAGATTCTCGATACGATTGATCTGTATAATATGATAAAACATCTCCTACATATGCAGACATTTCCATGAACATCATACCAGGCGACGATTCATTAAAATCATTATATGTATTTGGATAATAATTTTTTGCAAAACTAATTAAGTTTTGTCTGAATTGTGCAAAGTCTTTATTTAAATATTTTACATCTTTTTTAATTAGTTCTGCCATATAATGTCTCTGTTAATATCCTCCTCCACCAACAATTGCACCTCCTCCTCCACCAGCACCAAATGCTGTTGCAGCACCAATTGAACCAACTTGTGTAAGTTCATTATTATCAGTACCGGTAGAAGTTAATGGATCAGATACTATTAATGAATTTTCATTTAGCAAGATATTAATTACTATGTTTGCGCCTATTGATGTTATTAAAAATGAAAGTTGTATTTGTAAAGTATAACGATCTTGATCGGTAGTTATAACAACATCACTGACTTCAATATACGGTAGCCAAAATTCTATATCTTCTGTTAATGTATCTTTTAATTCTTGTCGAATATTATCTGTATTATTATCAAAAAGTACTTGTCTTATCCTTGTGCCAAAATCTGGCTGCATAAATCTTTCACCCTTTGCTGTTAGCAATAAATTTTTTAAATTACTAATAGATTGTTCTTCTGTTGTATATGATTGAGCAAATACACCTCCTCCTCCAATTGATCCGGAAGCATAATTATCTACGTCGCCATAAGCTGCAGAGTTTAGTACATCATGATGTCTATTAGCTGATTTGTTCATAGGAAGTAATATTCCTAATGCAACATCTGGCTTTTCTAATCTTTGTTGATATTGATATACTGCCCTTGCCATTTATTATACTTTATTTTTCTTTTTATCTATTGCTTTCATTAATGCAGAATAATCTTTTGTCATTGCATTAACTGTTGAAGCAACTTTTTTATTTTGCATATTAACCGGTTTACCAGTTGTATCCGTTGTTGCTAATGACTGTGGTTGTTGTGAAAGACCAAATGAATCTGCCATATCTGATTTAAAATTACTCATACTAGGATAATCTTGTCCAACTAATGGACCATCACGTGTTATTCCAGATGTTTCATTTAATATATCATTTAGCATTGAATTTTTACTAAACTTCTTTTTCTTTCTTTTTGGAACACCTTCTGTTAGACCATGTAGATCTAATCCATGGGATATAACTTTGTTGTGATCGGTTTTTTGTTCAGTTAATATTTCTGTAACTGCTGCACGTACTTCTTCTCGTATAACTTTTCGTAATATTTTAACGAATGATTTAGAACTCATATAGTATTCTCCTTATTTAATAATAAATATGTATATCGGTGAAATTATAGGATATTTAATCAGCTGTTAATACAGATCAATAAGTTGTATTTTTTGTTGATGATCCTAATCATGTAACTTGGCCAGTTCCTGGTGCTGATGTTGCGCCTACTTGTGCTACCGCGGAACCAGCTGTTGCTACAGCTTGACCGGGGTTTGTAATAACTAAACCTGATCTTATATATTTGTCAATCGCAGTAGCTAACTTTAAAGAAAGTTGTTGTACTGCTTCAGCTTGATTTCCGGTATTACTTTTTTGTTGATCTAGAGCCGATTTTATATCAGCTTGTAATCCTGGTAAATTTAATGGCATAATGTTTCTCTTATTGTTTCATTGAGTCTATTTTTGTCTGAATTGCTTTTAGATCTCCTAATGCAGACGAAGGTCCTGTTGGTCCAGCTGGTGTTGAATAAACATAAGATCCTTCTGCTAATTTAACACATGTATCAACTAATTTTTGAACTTCTGTAAAAAAATTGTCCATGTCCATGGCCCATGATGGTGTTGCAACTTTTACATCTGTAGCTGATACTAATACTAATTCATCATTTTTAGCATTAAATATCAATCTATCAGATCCTATTATTACTTGAGGTTTTTGATATCCATCTTGGAATCCTGTTCCTAAATTATCTTGTGCAAAAGTTAATTTTGTAAGATTTTGTGTACTTGATAAATATATAAAACTTTTATCAGTATTTGGATCTTCTATTTTATAATAATCAGTTAAACTATCACCTGATGTTGTACCTTTTACTTCACATGTTAAAGCTATAAATGGGTCACCAACCTTTCCGTCACGAAAAAATGGTTTTTCTTTATATGGACCTAATTCTGCATGAGTACCAGAAAATCGTAAAACAGATCCATATCGTGATTGTATTATAGTATCACCTTGCAAGGGTTGTATTCGTACAACATCTCTTTCTGTATCAAATGATAATTGTTCTGGCTCTCCATTTTCATTTAATACTGTAATACCATCTGATTGAAAATCTTGTATATCTAATACATTATCATAAAGAAATGGCATGACATTATTATTAACATTATCATGTATATTTAATGTAAATGGCAAATAATAATGCCGTTCACTTCCTTTTGCAACAGCGGTACCTCGTATTGCTGAAAATAATATTACCTGTTCACCAAATAAAGGTATTCTAGAAATATGTGGATCGGCTGGGACTGCATATTCTTCAGTAACAGTAGTTCCTTCACCAGCAGATAATCGTACACGAATACTACCTGGGGGTAAATCTTCTCCAGTTTCATCATCAGTATAACCTGAATTAAACTGAAGTGGGTTGGTCGTCTGTACTACTTGACCTAGATATAATTGTAGAGCTTTTTGTGACATTATCTTTTTGTTCGTTTAATTTTTTTATAGTATCGATTTCTTTTTCAGCCTCTTCTAGAAGTCTCGATCGTTCGTCATCAGATAATCCAAATTCATTACCATCATCGTCTTTATGATTTACAGATACCAATCGTTGTACAACAGCTGCTAATTTTACTAATGCATCATCATTTTTAACTGATACTTCTAAATAGTCTTTAATTAATGGAACTATAACCGTTGCATCGCCTATATTTTTAATCATAGGTTCTAAACTTTTAATTAATGTATCTATTTGTCGCGACTTCTTTTTTGAATTATGATATACATCACGCATCAAATCAGAAAAGTTTGTTCCTTTAAATAATTCGAATTCTTGACTCATAATAATCCTTTTATATAAATATGAGAATTACCGATTTGTGTCTACAATGTGTCCAGACTTTTGATAAACAGTAAACATTTTCATATAATCACGTTTCATTATATTAATAACCTTAGTTATATTTTGAGTTTTTAGTCCGGTTCTTTCTCTTATAAGAATGTAAAGAGCTTTTTTGTTGAAGTTTTCTATATTATCTCTAATTCTAAATAATTCTAATATCGTATCTGCTACAATAATATCTCGTTTATTTGTGAATATTCTATTAATATGTAAATCATACCAATCACACCATTGATTAGTAAAATCTCGTAATGCTTCTTGTCTATCAGATAATGTTACTTCTGCTTGAATATTACGTCTTTCATCTATTACTTCAACTCCTCGACGAGCTTTCATTTTAGCATAATTAGAATTGTTTTGAATAATAAGATAATTTTTTGCTATTATTGAAAAATATGAAAATGCCTTTCCTTTACCTTCCTGAAATTTACCAATTTTTTCAGTTAAAAATCCAACCACTTCAGCTTTAATATCTTCATATGGAACATCGAAATATGAAAATTTAAATGTATGATAAATATTTTCAACTAACTTATTAAATGGATAATTTATATGATCTTTAAATACTCTATTTCTTTTTGACCAACTAGGGTCTGTATTATATGCAATAATTGCTTGATCTGTCATATATGTGAAATATTGTTTCTTGCTAGGTTTACGTCCTCTCTTTACACGAGGACCATTTTCCTCGAGATATTCCATTTCTTCTTTATGCCATTTATAAAACTTATCTACTGGTCCCATTTAAAATCCCTTATTTAAATCATCATATATATCACGTAATTCTTTGAATGCAAATCCTGTTTCATCATCTGCTTCAAATGAACCTAACCTATCAACTTGTTTTAGTTTAGAATTTGATTCGCCAATTTGATTTTTTAATTTTTTAAAAAATGTATAAAATTCAGTATTTGATGATTCTAATTCATTTATATAATCTGATTGATTTTCTTGTTTTCTTAATTGATTAATATTAACAAATATTGATGCTAATAATATTACTGATAAAATTATTATTGTTGTTATCATTTGTTATCTCCAAATAAATCCTTAAACATTTCTTGTGCATTAACTTTTGTTTCAGGATTAGTTATTGTTTTTGTTTTTCTTTTAATAGGTGTTGTTGTAATTGGCTTATTTTTATTCCACCTTTCATATTCTATCCTTGCTGCCATATGGTCTGCTTGATGCATTACATAACCTAAATTAGTTTTCAATTTAGAATCTGCTGTTCTAGACATATAATATGGTTTATTCGATTCGTCATATAAACCATCTGTCAATTTAATTCCTAACATTTCGTTCCAAGTGATGCTAATACCATAATGTTGCAATAACCAAATAGATAGGTCATTTACGAGGGTGAATTGGTTGTTAGGATTAACCTTATACATCCTTCCCATATTTTTTCTATGCCATTCAGAATCATTAGGAATGTATGTTTCATTACCTTCTCCTGGAAATCCCATTTTACCAATATCATGATTTAATGCTGTAAACATTAATTCTTCTTTTGTATAACCAGACATATCTGCTCCCATACGTGTCCATAAATCATATACTTCATGAGCACATTCAATTACTCGCAATACATGATCTACATATCCACCATCAAATGCATTATGATAATGATCAATACTAGATGCTGGTTGAGTTGACATTCTATCTTCTAAATCTGTATACATGGATAATAGTTTAGTTTGTCTTTCTCCTGTGAATTCAGTTTTAATTACTTCTAATAAACGTTCCCAATTTTGTACTATTTGTTCTGCTGTTAATTTCATATCTTAATTATTTGATACCATTGATATTTCTGATTCTCTAACTAAAAGATATTTTTTATCTTCAAGAACTACTTCATTACCATTTTTACCTGATAACAATCTATCCTGACACATTACTACATCTCCTACTTTACATGTCATAGGAATTCGATCTCCAGTCTGTGTACATAAACCAGGACCTGCAGCTATAACATCTGCATAACTATATTCACTAGTACTAGCTGCTAAAATAATTCCTTTATATGTTTTTTCTTTTTGTTCTCTTGCTTTTAATAAAAGCTGGTCTCCCATAGGTTTCATTTTCATAACTTATTCTTTTTTTTTATATTATTTGATCTATAACTCCAATTTCTAATAATTCTTCTGATGTTAAAAACATATCATTTCTCATTTTATCCTTCCACCAATCAGCATCCTTTTTTGTTTTTTCAGCTAACATACCATAAATAACTTTTTCTAAACTTTTCACATTATCTAAATAAGCAGTTATATCGGACATCTTACCTCCTAAAAAACTTGATGATTGATGAAACATTACTGTTGAACGTTTACTCATCATTCTATTTCCAGTACCACATACTAAAATAATGGCCGCGGCTGAAAATGCTCTTCCTCTACAAATTGTATTAACTTTAACATCTAATGATTCGATATAATCTATTATACCAAACATTTCATAAATATCTCCACCAGGACTATTTATCATTAGATTGATTGGTGTTGTTTTATCTTTTCTATGTTGTAATAAACTTCTCATACGTATAATAAAATCTGTTAACGTATGTTCTGCAATTTCATCACTTAAAAATATAACTGAATCTTCATAATCTAACTGTGTTCCTATTTGATTATGTAGTGCTTCATAATCACCAACCTTTCGATTTTCAATATTTTTTTCTACTTGCTGTGCCTTTTCTGGCTGTTCTTCATATATACTCATATATAACAATATAATAACTTTTTTTCGTAATTCCTAATTTAATTAACCTTTTTTAATTGACGCTCCAACTTTCTTAATTGTGTTGTGCCGGCATTTATATCCTTCTTCCATTTAGCCTTCTTTAGCTGACCTCTAACCATAGCCATTTGTTGTATTATAGCCTGCTCTAGTCTCAATTTTTCTGATTTAGATAATTTCTTTTTATTATCTTTAGGTTTTATTTTTGTTGGTTTTATAGTCCCTTTTAATTTAGGTTGTTCTTTACCTTTATGAAATACATTGCCATCTTTATCAACAAACTCTTTCATGAATTGCCAACCTCGAGGTCGACCTTTTGAAATATATCCACCTTTTATATCTGGTGGCGGAACTGTTTTTGTAACACATCTCCAACATAGTACTGCGGTTGAATCTGCATTAACAGCTGTATAATGAAAACATCGTGGTGTATCTTTTAATTTAGGCCATGCCCAATAACTAGTATCTTCAATACTATTTCGACAAATCATTTCATGTTTGCCTTTATTTCTTCTTGTATGAAATTTATGTGTAACTTTTTTCTTTTTTGCCATATTATATTATTTTAAATTATAACCATTTACCAAGACGAGGACTCCATTGAGGATCTTTTTTAGGCTCTTCGTCTATATTTTTTTCTCCGTAAATATCAGTTTCTGATTCAGATATATCTGATACATCTAAATCTACACCTTCACTGAAGATTCCATTATCTTCTTCATCTCCTCCTTCCATATCATCATAATCTTCTATTCCTTCAGTCAAATCTTCTTGAATTTCTTCTTCAGTTATCAACGGTTCTATTTTTTTATTAGTAACAATATTATCTTCTTTAGGTTTTTTTATTTGACCAAATGCAAAATTTGCTGCTATTACCATTGCAATTGCTAATGGATCAAATACAAATATAATTAATAATAGAAACCAATTAACTACTTGTCCCATATCTTTACCAGTTGTTTCTGCTAGATATTTTAATGGACCTAACTCTCTTTGTTCTTCATTACCTATTTCCAAATCTAATAATTGAGTATCAAGTGATAAGATAGAATCTTGTACTACTTCTAACTTTACATTTATATTATCTCTATCCGCAATTGTCAAGGCTAATTCTGATTGTAATGCTCTCCTAGCTGAACTAGATGATGTTGTAATTACTTGACCTGCTTCTTCTGAATAATATGATACTGAAGTTGGACTAGATAAAGATTTTCTTAAATCAGATATAGTTGTATTCAATTGTATTTTTTCTAAAGTTAAATCTGTTTTATTTTCTTCAAACCTAATTTGTTTGGTTTCTAATACCGCAAGTGACTTATCTAAAAATTCAGACTTGGTTGCTGTTTCTTGATAAGCTCCGGATAAGAATCCATATATACCACCTGATGTTATAATCATTAGTACAAATACTGCTACAGATAAATAAAATCTTAAAAACTTATTTATTGTATCCCAATATTGATACAGTAATGATGCACATACAAGCTTGGCAAATTCTAATGAACCTGCCATTATTATTACTTGAGTACTTGCTCCTGCAAACAATTTACTCAATCCATATACAGAATAGAATGCAGCACTACCGGAAACGGCAATAGCTGCAAGACCAATCAATATTGGAAGTAATATTGCTCTCATTTAACTAGCTGTGCAGCGATCTATAATAACCTGTAATTTTTTTCTTATCAAATGAAATCTATTTCTAATCTCTGTTGGGTCAATTGATTGTCCCTTTGAAACAGCTTGATCGATAATCATAATTGAATTATCAACTTCATCTAATAATCTTAAAACATTTTCTCTATCTTTCATACTAAAACTTTTTTATTATTATTATATACATAAATATTGCGATACTCCAAAAGTGCTAATTCTTTTGCCTTAGCTTCTATTACAATATCTAAATCAAGACCATAAGTATTAATCTCATCTCTTATATAATCTGAATGAGCTTGCTTTCTAATCTTCTCGTCTTGATATTCTCTTGCTCTACTTTCTGAATAGTGACAACATTGTCTAACATCTTTTGGCCAAGTAGATCGAGCCAATTCTAATGCTTCCTTTTCTGTTAATTCATCTGGGTGAAATGTATGATGATGATAATCGAATGTAATTGGAATACCTATTTCTTTATGAAAATAATTATATAACATTTTAGTTGACCACATACTTTCTTTATCATCATTTTCTAATACTACTCGTTTTTTACAACTATCAGATAATTGATGCCAGCCTGTAATCCATCTTTTTGATGTACCTACAAAATCTCCTCCATATGAGCCACCAACATGAATATTAATTTTATTTGCAAATGAAGGCTTGAATCCCATTAGATCAAATGTTTCACTATGACGTTCTAAACTAATAATTGTACGTCTTACTACCTCCGGATTAGGAGATCCTAATACATTGAATGGTCCAGGATGAGTTGTAATTCGTATATCATGTTTACGAGCATAATTACCACATTCCATTAATTTTGTAGCAATCTCATTAAATTGAGGTAGTTCACATAATTCATAATGATCATGCCATGGAAATAATTCAGAACCTAATCTAAATACTTTAATCTTATGTTCATTATTCCATTGTAGATAATGTAATAAGTCATTTGCATTAAGTAATGTTCTTTCTCCTAACAGATGTAAGTCCCAATCTTTTGAGTCTATTGATCCATTCTGCCATGTTGCTTTTCTAGCTGTTCTAGAAGTAGTAACTCTACCTCCTAATTTTTTTGGACGGTTAGTTAATGTCATGTTAACACATGCATAACCTAATCTTACATTTTCATTCATATTATTAATATATAAAAAATTTTTCGTAAATCCTAGTAATTAGGATAAATACATAATTCATTATCACAAGCAGAGCTATTTCTAAAATATGCTTCTGTAACACATACGCCGTTTACATATGGCTCAAAATTTGAAGCATCCCAATCACAACAAAATGTATTAATCATACTTACATCTGGTTTAGACCTTTCTGGAATATCTATATACTCTTGTTTTTCACATCCAGTTAACATTGTTAACATTGTCAATACTATAACCCAAAAGGCCATTACAATAATATTTGCTATCTTTCTTTTTAACATATAACTAATTTTAAATTAAACATTTCTTCCATTTTCAAACACATGCTTTACGGTTGGAAATCGTAAACTAATACCGCCTTCTTGATTTTTTGTCTCTTCAAAATATTGAACGGTAATTGTTTTACCTACAATAGATTCATTCATATAATTTCCAGCATACCATAACCTTTGTGCTTGATTGAAACCTGAACCTACTGCTACTTTATATCCTTTATGTTCAATATAAACTTGTGCCAACATTCTTTCTTTTATTTCTTTTCCTTCTTTAATGATTCTATGAGTATCAAAATCTACCTCTAATACTTTATATTCTGCATCAAAGAATTTTTTAACCTTTAATAAGTTTTGAGATCTTTTACCTTCATATCCTACATTCTTTCTTAGCATAACTCCTTCATGCCCTTCCTTCTCAGCATCGGCTTTAAGTTTTGCAAAATGATTATCATCACTAACAACAATTTGATCTAGAACTGATAATGAACTTTCATTTTTTATAATTCTATCTAATTTTGCAAATCTACTTGTTCTTTCAATTAATACCTTCTTACTTTCTTTAACATCAAACTCTGTCTTAGTTAAATAATCAAACATTACATACTTTGGATTTTCTATTGTATGATCTTTTCTTTTAATTTGTTTCATTATACCTTGAAAATCTTCATTACCATCTTCATCCATCAAACATATTTCACCATCAAATACAACACCTCTAACTCCTAATTTAGAAACTGCATCTTTAACAACTTGTAATGTTTCAAACTCATTACCTACTCTAGAATAACATTTTACTTCGCCATTTAAACTAACAACTGTAATACATCTTACTCCATCTAACTTTCTAGATGCTAACCATACATCATTCCAATCAACTCTTTTAGGTTCAAATTTATTTGCTAATGCAACATCAAAGGTTGGAATTAAGTTTGGAATAACTTTATTGATAACTGATTCAGAAGCTCTAATTTCTAAATTTCTATCTATAATAGAAAATATAAGATCTGCATATTCTGTATTCGTAGGGATATCGATAAATGCATTTACCATTGCAATTGCATCATGTCCTGTGTATACTCTATTACGCAAATCATCTAACATACCAAATATATCTATGACATTACGTTTATCAAGTCTATCATAAATTAGATTCGCATTACATATCTCCGAATTCTTCTTACAATTCTTACTGGTTAAATAATACTTCTTATATGGGTCTAAGGCGTAGTTTAAAGCCTTTTTAATGAACTTATTATCCTTGATTGAATCAATAATAACCTTTTTCTCATTAAGAGAAGAAGTTGATTTCATTTCATTTACAAATTCGTTTAGTTCTTTTAGCATTTTTTAATCTTTTAATTATTAATTCTTATATAATTAAAGATAAGGAAAAAATCTCATATTTCCTAATCTTTTGGCAGCTTTTTTCCAAATATTTAATATAAAATTAATATTAGATTAATATGCTTGATATGAAATAGTGTTATTTATTAATATGAAAAGGAAAGTAGATATAACGTCTTTTGTTTATATTGTAATGATGGTAATAGTATTCCTTATTGCTCTATAATTTCAGCTTCATGAATAGTTTCGCAACAATATAATATACCTCCTTTACGTAATAACATATCTGTTCTAGTCCATTGTTTCATTATAGTTGGATTAAAATTTGAATTAAGTTCTGACTCACGAAACTTCCTATTTACTTTAAGTAAAATATCTTTAAATTTTATTAATTCTAATTGATACACTGCGGGTTGGTTTAGTTAAGTAATTACTTTATTGTAACTTGTTTTGGTTTAGCTGCTTCTGTAAGAGGAGCAAACAAATGCAATAAACCGTTCTCTAATTTAGCTTCCAATTTGCTCAAATCAAATCTTCTACTAATTCTCCATCCAAGATTAAATGCTCTTTTAGCAATATTTCTATGAATGTAATCAGCTTCATCAGCTGATGTCTCTTTTTTATATTCTACTTTTAAGATATCTTCTTCTATTGTAATATCAATATCTTTTTTTGTCAAGCCAACACAAGCAATATCGATATTAAGACCATCATTGGCCTCATATATGTCTACTGGATGATTGATTTTGATTTGGTCAAATGGAACAAATTTTCCGTTTGAATTGAAAAAATCCTTTATCAGGATGTCGAATGGCGATATGCCGAATGGTGTTAAATTTCCCATAATAAATCTCCTTAAATAATTTTAATTTTGTTAAACATTAGTTTTAACTATAACCGACCAACCCGCAGTGAAGATCAATTAATTTAATATAAATATCTAGTTATTACTGAAAGGACCGCCAAATCCTATAATATTATATACTCTTAAGTATTTATATAAATCATGTGCGGATCGTTTCATTTTTATACGTTGTAATATTAAGCCATCATTTATTAACTTACTTAAATATTTATTTATTACACGTAAACTATTAGAATTTAATTGAATTTGTTTTTTAGTAGTTGTTATACACAATCTATATTTTCCAACTTGATAATCTTCGGTATGAACAATTGGAGCCGATTTTTGTATAGGCTTCATCATTTTATTTATTTGTTTTAATACAGATGCTTCGATGCCATCTTTAATTGCATCGAATATAAATTCAATTTTTTCTTTTTCATCTAATGCAACAAATAAATCAAAATCATCTTCTAATATTTCTAATTCATCTAATTTCATTATCCTAATAGTAAGTTTTTATTTCGACTAGATTCGTCTATTTCTCGAACAATAAACATATTATGAAATTGTACCATCGTCATTTGTTTACGTCCAGCAAAATATGCCTCTGCTTCTGACTTTGTTTTTACATTGATAGTATTTACATGGTTACTACTTTCATTTGTACCTTTTATATACATTCCAAATTTTGCCATAATTGTCCTTTTATATAAATATCATTTTTTGAAGCCTTTTTTGATAGATGCATTAGAAATAAGTTCTGATACTTTATTCCATATTTCACATGAATTAAATTGTTCTTCATGTAATAAATCTATAACACGTGTTGCAAGTCCATCTTCGGCTATAAGAGCATCAGATCCATCTACCCATTCAGCTACTGCGTTAATTCCTCTATCTCTATACATGTCAATTAATGAATCATTCATTAACCATCTTTTATGAAATCCCATTAACGCATCATTCCTAGTTTATATCTACGATTAACAACTTCTTTAGCTGTCTCCATTGTTTTTGCAATTTGATCTAGTTCTTGATATGTTACATCAAATGTTTTACCGCCTATCATTAATTTTCCAATAACTGGCTTCTCAGGTTGTTTTTTAAACATTTCAGCTGATACATTTTCGTTTATCTCAAAATCTATTGAACCATAAAGTTTTCCTAATTTTCTTACATACTTTTCATCATATGCATGTGTTTGATTTACTCTTCCCATTTTTTTTAATTTTTATAAATTATTAATACAAATACATCATTAGATACCGTATGATCTAATGCTACTGTTCCAAATTCTTTTTGTGCCCAATTTAATAAATCACCAGCATTTCGATTTATTAAACCATCATCTTTTGCTTTAGATTGATCAGATGCAAATATTGCAACTACTCCTTTATTAGCATGGTGATACATGACTTGTAAAGTTGATTGCATATATTCAATATCATCTTTCTTAAGGTTAGCATCATATCTTAAATCACATGAACCAACGTTGATACACCAATCCTTTTTAAGACCATTATCTAACTTAAACCAATCTGTACATCTAATATCTACTTCTTTATTATAAACTTTTAATCCTGCTTCAATTAATTGTTTATTCATATCAATGCCGACATAATCAATTGATTCATTATATTCTGTTTTATAAAATCTTTCAAAATCTCCACGTGCACATCCAAAATCTAAAATACTTCCACCTTCTGGAACAAATCCTACTACCGTACGATATGTATTCCATTGTTCTTCACGATTTGGAAATCCAACTGCTTCCGGTGAATATTCTAAATAATCAGAATCATAATCAGATGGATTTTTCATTTGATCTTCTTCTTCTTTAGTAATACTAGTTTGTTTAACATCATCAGTTGCTAATACTTCCGCAACTAATTTTTGTTGTTCTTCTAATTTAGTTTCTGAATCTTTATATGCTTCCGAAACAATTTGCTTTTTTGAAATTTTACCTTCCTTTGCCATATTAAAAATGTTTTTTAATTTATCTAACACGTCTACTTCTCCGTTTACGTTTATTAATTCTATTTAACTTACTCTCGAGATTAGAAAGATCCATTCTCATTGGATGGGACCTATTAAAGTTTTGAGTTGTTTTACATGCTAATGCAGCATATTCCCAAGCTTTATTTAAATCATATGTATCTGGCAAATAATATTCTTTTGCAATATAATCATCTCCAGATTTTACTTTAAATCCAGTATCATCATAATCTAAATAAGCATTAGGAAAATCTTTCAAAACTCTTTTTTTAATCCTTTCTCTTTTAATCTCTTCTCTCATAATTAAAATGATCTTGGACCAACCGTTGGAAATATAAAGTCATTTTTCTTTTCCATATGTCCCATTAGGCCATCTTCGCCATCAAATCTTAATCCCTTCTCTATGATATCATCTGCATAATTATGTCTTGAATGACCTACATTTTCTTTTGCGAATAGATTTGTCTTTGTTGAATCTTCATTCTCTACAGATTTATTCCATGCCGCTGTTACTGAAGAATCAATGATTGCATAATCATAACCTTTTCTTCTTTTTTTATCGACTGGAACTAATGAATATGCTGATCCTTTTTCAGATCTAACATAATATCCTATAACTGAATCTTTAGTTTTTGAAACACCGGTAACTACACCTACTTGAAATTCGCCTTTATATTTTATAACGACTTTATCATTAACATTATATTTCATTATTTTTTATTTTTTAATTAATTACTATTGTTTATATTTTCTTTGAACTGCCTATTACTTTACAAATTTGTGATGCGGATACAGATTTAACTTCGAATTCTAATCCGGCATCTTTAAAATCTTCATGAACTAATTGTTCGGCATGCGTGACTGAAACTGCATTTACTAAATACGTTTCACTCGACCATTTGACTCCTTTTGGAGTATCTATTGCTATTTTTACTTTTGATGTATAATACATAACTTATTTTTTTTTATTATATATAAATATAAGGATAATATTTCAACTATCCTAAGCTTTTATTAACTTTTTTACTAAAATTTGGTTGCAAAATATATAAACTTATCTCTACCATATTTAATAGCATTTGAAGGCCATTCCATTCTATCAATAAGTCCCTTCTTCATACCTCTACGAAGCATGTCAGCATACTTCTTATTTGAATGCCAGGTGGTATTTCTATCATAACCAAATGCTGCTTTATTGATCTCATTTTCGGTCATAGGTCCTATTGTTTTTAAGGCATCTACCATTTCGTGAACTGAATTACTTTTTTTTCTATTTATCATTTTATAATTTTTAAATTTTGATTTACTTATGGCTAAATCTTCTCCCTTTATATAATATAAAGATAAGGAATATATTTCAATTATCCTAATCTTTTCATGAAAAAGTTTACAAAAAAATAGAGCGCCCGAAGACGCCCTATCTATTTCAATTAATTACTTTGTAAAAAATGAAGCAATAATTACTAATGCTACTAATCCAATAAATCCACCATTTAAGAATGTATTTAATAGAGTAGTAATGTTAGCAATAACATCCATTCCTAGAACCGAAGTTCCAGTTAATACAAACCATAAAATTGCTAATGGGATAAGTCCTAAAAATACAGTTACTAAACTGCCGACAAATCCATTTACCATTTTAAATACTGAGTCCATATTGTTTCTCTTTATTTATTTTGTTTACGGCACTATTGCCAATGTTGATTAGAGAGCTCATTCACTAATTTAGAATTTAAAACCGAAACCTATTCCTAGATTAACAGTTTCGCTTCCCGCGTTATAAACGAGTGTTGGGTCGACATAAACATTACTTCTTAATGCAAATTGTTTACCAAGACCTAATTCAATCTCATCAAAATTGAGACCTTTCATACCGGCATGTACAAACATACCGTTCCAAAAATATCTAGCATAAAAATCTAATGCTAAATCAGCGTCCATATCTTCTTGTGATACAGATCCGCCTATTACTAATGCATCCGTAAACGCATACGCGATTGATGGCGTTACCGCCCATTCAGTCCAAGCAATGTTCGCGACATCACCTGTTCCTACATACCAAGTTCCCTTGGCGTTCTGTGCTTGAGATGCAGATAAACCACATATCAAAACTAAAATTAAAAATAATTTTTTCATAATAAAATTTCCTTTTTTATTGAGGCACTATTGCCTTTTTTATTTATAGGAACTCTCTAATAATAGTGCTTGCATCAACATACAAACACTAAGCAAATGCATACATCTAAATGTATACATTATTCTAAATATAATTAAATATATAAAAACTTTTTCGTAAAACCTAATATAACCTTATTTTTGTTTTGGGATTGGAATCGCTCGGCGACCTCCCTTTGTACGTAACTCTTCTAGTTCATTTGCTATTTCTATTTCCGCTTTTATTTGTTGCATGAGGACTCCTTTGTCCTCCAAAACTCCTTCAAGTGACTGATAGCTATTATAGGATGTTGGCCGGCCGGAAGCTGCAGATTTAGCTGTATTTAATGCACCTTCTAATCTGTTTACTATTTCCTTACGTAAGGCCGATCTGGCCATAGTACCAAAACCTATAATATGTACTTCTGGATCAACCGGATCGAATTCATCAGGATTTAATAGACCTCCAAATTTATAAGTTCTTTCGGCTATTATAGAGCTTACTTCTTCTTTAATTAAATCATGAAGTTTATTTTTTAAATCTTGCTTTTTCATATCTTAGTTCCAGAATATTAATTTTGCAATTACTCCAATCATAGCTACCCATACGGACCATAATGCAGCATTTGCCTTAGTTCTAAATTCTGTATTACGATTAACTCTTGATATTGCTCCATTATCTGGATCTAACAATACCTTTTTAATCATTGTAATATCAGATTGCATTTTCAATTGACCATCTTTCAGAAATGCCATATCCTTTTTTACAAGTTTTATCTCGTTATGTAAATCTGAATTAGTCAATCGTGCCATTTAAACTGTTCTTTTGCTTTCTGTAACAGATGCTTTTCTATATTCTGTTACCAATTTTTTTAATTCTCCAACTGCCTTTCTTGCTCTTGTTGCAGCAGCCTTATTTCCTTTTTCTGTAAATTTAGAATGGTTCTCATTAAACTCATTCCATTGTGTTTCCATCTTTGTAAATAAATCATTTGATGTCATAACGATTTCTCCTTTGTTATAAATATGTTGTTATTATTGTAAATTAGAAATTGTATCAGAAGTTTCTTTGGTCACTCTAAACTCTTTATTCAGAGCATGGTCTAATTGGTCATCATTAATAACTTCTAAAGATTGAAAAATTAAATCTCCATCCAAATAAACTTCTCCAATTAGTGTGTCATCATCGATAAAATATTCTATTTCATCGCCATTATACACCTCACCGGTTGATATGTTTTCTAATGTAATCATTTATAATAAATATGCATTACACCAAAATAAATAGGATAAAAGCCGGATATTCTGAAGCTTATCCGCCTATTGCATAACATATAATTGTCATAAACCAACATGTTACTAACATTGCAACAAATACACCTAATGTACCTATAGCTTCTAATGGATTATTCTTTACTTCTTTTAATGATTCGCTAAATAATAATTTTAATTCTTTCATATTTACAATTTTTAATTTTTATATCTAATTACTTATATATAAAGATAAGGTAAATATCTCGTAAGTCCTAATTATTTTGAAGCTTTTTTTGATTTAGTTTCATGATATAGTCGAACGACTTTATCTCTAGCATATGACCATTGATCACGCGTTTCTTTATATCTATGATGATCTTGATTACTCATCTTATTTAATTGAGCATCAAATTTTCTTTGTAATTTAAGGTCTTTAATTTCTTGATTAATTTCCCAATATAAATCTTCGTAACTCATAATAACATTGTTTATTTAATATAATAAAAATATCTCGTAATTCCTAATTATCAAATTATTTAATCAACAACTGCCTTTTTAGTTTTGAGCAGTTTCATTAGTTCTTCCTCATCTATCCATTCAGAACTTCTTTCACCAGCATCAGTATAAAAATATCCATCACCAGTATATTTTACGATATACATATCAACATCATGGGATCTCCCTTTTGGACTTTTAATTGCTATTTTAGTACCCTTCTTGAATTCTTCAGCTTCATTAACTGATTCATCTGCATCTGCTCTTGGATCTTGATATTCTAATTCTAATTCAGCATCTGAATGTAGATTACCTAAAGCCTTATCCATTTCTGCTTCCAGCTTCTTTTTAAGTTTAGTTAATTTTATAGCAACATCTTTATACTTGTTAGATTTATTTATATCACCTGACTTTTTTGCTGATAAAAATAAAGGAATGTTCTTTTTAAGAGCATCAATAGTTTTGACTAAATCTTTTTTTATCTTATCTACACTTTTGGCTTCTTTAATAATCTTAGTATATTCTTCTTTAACCATTTCTTTAAGTGTAGTGATAGATATAGATTCCTTTTTAACTTTGCCTGGTAAATTTTTATGTTTTGTACTTGCCATTTTATCTACTTCTTTATTTGTCATATCATCAGCTACTTCTCCGGCTTCACCTTTTTTAGGTGTATCACCTTTTTGCATGGATTTAACTACACCAAAGAACTTCTGCTGTTGTTTACTTTTAGCAGGCATTAGAATTGTCTTAATTTATTTGCATTACCTGATTCAAATGCAGCTAATATCTTTTTAATATATCCTGCTGTTTCTTTTGCTGCTCTATCATTATAGTCTCCATATTGTTCCTTTTCAGCTGCATTTGCAAATCTAATATATTCTGCATATTGTCTTAATGCTCTTGTCATTGAAGATGTAACATTATTCATTGCAACTTCATTACCACCAATGGAAGTAAGTAATTCATCATAGTTATTTGTTTTAATTAGTTCCATTCCATCAGCAACTGCTTGATTTGCTATCTTAACTATTTTACCTACCATTGCATCAACTACATCTCTTGTACCTACTCTTGCATCAAGAATAGATTTATATCTATCTAGGTTTGCACGTTTCCATGCCTTTGCATCTTTAAATGTATCCTTACCTAATTTCAAATCAGCTCTTTTAGCTTTCAATGCACTAGTACCTCCACGGAAGTTTTCAAAATCCATAGTAAGAAGACTATCAGCTGTTTCTTTTAGCTTCTTAACCATTAACATACCTCTTGTTCCTTGTCCAACTGGAGAATCCATTCTTCTACTTTTCATTCCTACTTTATCTCCACCCATGTATTGTATCTTGCCATTTAATGTTACAGCTAATACTCCTGGATATAAAGTTCTAGACGTATAATAATTATAATCACTTGCATATGGATTTCGTTTTTCTTGATCGATCATCCAAAATACTAATCCATTTTTGATTCTAGGATCATTCATATTAGTTGATTTAGTCACACTTCCTTTTGGTAACTGGTCCCATGCTATATCATGTGTATTTGCAAACTTCGTAAAAAAGCTTGACCATTTACTATTACCCATACCTCTTGTATTAGCAAGTGTACGTAATAATGGATCTGCAAATGCTTCTGTAAGATATTGTTCTTTTATAAGTTCAATTACCTCTTCTCTTATAATTTGTTTAATGTCCGATTTCTTCATATTATTTCCCTAGTAGGTTTCTATTTTATAATAAATATGTAATACATTAAGATAACCGGTGGTTAAATTAATTAAAAAAAAGCTGCCAAAAGATTAGGTATTACGAGAAAAAAACCTTATCTTTAATTATATAAGAATTAATAATTAAAAGATGAAAAATATGAAAAAAATAATAATAATGCCAAATGGTAACACAATTGAAGTGTAGTAAGTGCAATAGCAAAATTCCAATAGGAAGGCTTAAGATAATTCCTAATGCAAAAGAATGTGTAAAATGTTCTTCTGAAGATCTAAATTTAGTGAGAGCTGTAATAACCGGTAAGACTACTTATTCCGAATGGGAGGTGATCAAGAACAAAGAAACTAAAGAACAAATGAAACGATTGGAAGGTAAAGGTCGTAGAGGCTTTGGTTCTATGTTATATAGAGGCAGTCGTCAAGAGCCTTCTCATAAGAGTACTACCGGTAGCAAGGTTAGTTTATATGTTAAGACTTATCCTCATAGTAAGTTAGAAAAGGTTATGGAAAATGTTATGATATGGATAGATTCCAATCGATCGAAAGCAATATCTATTATAGATAAAGCTAAGGTAAATGATAATATATCAGAACGTCAACGTAAACAAGCTATGGATATAGTAGAGGTATTATCTCCTAGTCCTAAAATACCAAAAGTTAAAGTTAAGCAGGATAATATAGATCCTGATGTTATTAATGCATTTAAATATTGGAAATAGATGAATACAAATCCAAGAACCGGTTATACAAATAAATACCTTATAAGGTTAGAACGATTAAGAGAGGCCGTACTAGTTCATTACAAGGCCGATGAAATAACAGGTGGTGAACTTGAAATGTATATGGAAGATGAAGCTTCACAAGATATGTATCCGGATGGAGAAAGTGTGTGGAAGATTTGGTTAAGGTTATTGAAGGATATAGATGAGTGTGGTTTAAGTTACGGTTATAAGGTTGATGGGATACGTCTATATTATTATAATGAATTATGGAAAAAGGTTAAAGGTTATGGCAAAGGTATTAGTTAATGAATTTTATGAGTCCGGTTGGAAGAAGCCAAAGAGGAAGTATGCAGTCCATGGAGGATTGATACCTCCCTTTACATTGGAGATTAGAGGAGACCGTTATGTTATGCCCGGATGGTATAAGCTTAGCAAGGATGAGGATATGCCTAATATAAAGGACATTGCTTATTACCCTTTTAAAGCTAAAAGACCTAACCTACCTAATATAGATAGCAATAAGGTATATAAGGTAATAA
>Ga0209337_1000209_pt1 | contig 46699 bp, 65 predicted proteins | sample LinPmetageLP53_FD_184044 | JGI IMG/M metagenome (GOLD analysis project Ga0209337, IMG submission 184044) | Marine viral communities from the Pacific Ocean - LP-53 (SPAdes) (version 2) | ecosystem: Environmental > Aquatic > Marine > Oceanic | place: Pacific Ocean | collected 2010-02-08
TCAGAAACATAGATGCTGTAATTAAGCTCTATTTGTTAACGCTATGATTCATGTCTTTGCTCTTATCGTCATTATAGGAGAGACCGTCCTAAGCGATGACGCATGTCGGAGAACCCTGTGTTTTCGTGATGTATACGAATGCTCTCGTTTTGTTCGAGCATTGACGCGAGAAGAAAGCGCAACCATCGAGCCAGTAGGGGCTTACTGCAAGCCAATCCTTATTGACCCTAAGCAAGAGGGGATCAAGGTGTACTGATGATCATTGGCTCCGAGAATCCTGTTGGTAGCTATTCTGCGATCCAGTCAAATTCAACAGAAACTCTCCGAATTAGCCTCTCCTCCGAGATGATGCAAGAGCTTGATCTTACTCAAGATCAAACAGTAAAAGGCTCAGTGTCCGAAGATGGCAAGTCAATAACACTTAATACTGATAATGGTCGTGTACAGATTTCTGGCAACTTTTCAGAAGTTTCTGGCGAAGATATCAATGTTAGAGTTAGATCAACAGACATTCCTGTTGCAGGAAAAACAAAGCAGACAGGACAAGTACAAGGGCAAGCGCCCACAAGAAGCTCTGAGTTAGATGAAATCTTTGAGGGCGTTTCAGACAAGATAGACAACAGCCCAGAGTTTAAGAAGTTGATAGAAGATCTTAAGAGCGAAATCAAATGGAACGGCGATAACGCTTCTGGAGATATAGATATTCTTCAGGGCGCTCCGGTACATATAGAATTTTCTAAAATGGAATTGAAGGACTCCAGAGCCAGCGTCTGGGAAGAAGCCCCAGAATCACGAGAACCCAAGCTAGGCGAAAACTCTGTAGATTTTGGTGAAGGTGAAATAAACTCTGGAGAAGATGAGTGGGGTGGTTTTGGAAGAGCGGTTGTTCCTGATATGGAAGGCTGGTCTGTAAACATTAACCACGAGCTATCTAACGGCGACAATGTTTGGCTTACGGGCAGGGTAGAGGCAGATAACCACGCACGGCTGTCAATGTGGTTTGACAACAGCGGCACTGCTGCCTATGCCTTGCAGAACGTGGGAACCATTCAAGCTAAGATAGAGTCGATGGGGTTAATAGTTGACCTGTTAGGCATAGCTCCTTATCCCAAAGAAGGTGAGCGGCTCAAAAGTACGTTTATGATAGAGGTTTAAAATGAAGTTAAAAGGATTACTTACGTCCTTGGCCCCTACTGTAGGAAAGGCCATAGGTGGGCCGATGGGCGGAATGGCTGTCAAGCTGGTAGCTGATAAGCTTGGGGTGAGTAATACTACCGATCCCCGTAAGCTCGAAAAGTATATTGAGGAGAATCCTGAGTCTATTGTCTTGTTACAGGAAGCAGAGAATGAGTTCTCAAAGACCTTGGAAGATCGTCATATAGACTTGGAAAATTTTAAAGTAGAGGTTCAAGATCGGCAGGCGGCTAGAGAGATATTTGGAGAAGATCCAACGCCAAAGATATTCGCCATCATAAGCCTGCTAGGTTTTCTTTGTTATATATTTTTAGTGACCTTCCGCGCAGAGGCTGTGGATGATGCCTTGGCTAATATTATCTTGGGTTACCTCGGAGGGCTAATATCAGGTATTAGCGCCTTTTTCTTCGGATCAAGCAACAACAGAGGTCAGTAATGGATCAATTGATAGAGATGCTAAAGCGGCATGAGGGGATGAAGACTCATGCTTACAAGTGTTCTGAAGGCAAGATCACTGTCGGAGTTGGAAGAAATATAGATAAGCAGGGTGGTATAGGTCTATCTGAAGATGAGATAGAATACTTGCTACAGAATGATATAGAGCGTGTCATTGTAGAATTGTCATCTGAATATGAATGGTTTGGTTCTTTAGATGATGTGCGTAAAGATGTAATGATTAACATCGCATTTAATCTTGGCATTACAAGATTGCGTGGTTTTAAGAAAGCTCTTGCCGCAATGGAGGTGGCAGACTACAAGACAGCGTCTACAGAGTTCTTGGATTCTAGGTGGGCAAAGCAAGTAGGCGGTCGAGCATTGGAACTTAGTGATATTTTGTCGGTAGGCTCTTATGTCTAACCCATATATCTTTACTGCTGCTGTATCTAAAATTGTTGATGGGGACACAATGTATGTTACTGACATCAATCTGGGTTTTGGCGTTGTTAATCGGGGTGATACTGGGCGGGGTATTTGTTTGCGCCTTAATGGAATCGACACTCCAGAATCTCGGACAAGAGATTTGGAAGAAAAGCGTTATGGACTCGCAGCCAAGGCGTTTGTCAAGGCGTTTGCGCCTGTAGGCACTGAAGTTATTTTAAGGACTTACAAGAAAGGCAAGTACGGACGTTGGTTGGCGGATATTAAAGTAGGTAATAAGTGGCTGTGCAAAGAGCTTATTAACAATCATCACGCAGTTGTATACGAAGGTCAGAACAAAAAAGATATAAAAGAAGCTCATCTAGCAAATAGGCTAAAGGTGAATTTAGATGTTGGTTAAATATAAGTTTGCTCCGGGCGTAAATAAAGAAGGCACAAAGTATACCGCTGATACCGGATGGTATGATTCAGATAAAATTAGATTTCGTAAAGGCCGTCCAGAGCAAATAGGCGGGTGGCAGAAATACTCATCTAATACATTCCTTGGAATATGCAGGTCTATACATGACTGGAAGGCCGCTGCCGCTACAGACTATCTAGGTCTTGGCACTACTCTAAAGTATTACATAAATAGAGGAGATGCTTACTATGACATTACCCCAATTAGATTAACCACTGCTGCGGGTGATGTTACATTTTCGGCAGCAAACGGGGATGCGACTCTTACTGTTGCAGACACTAGTCACGGGGCGCAGCAAGGAGACTTTGTTACATACTCTGGCGCTGTTAGTTTGGGCGGGAATATAACTGCCCCCGTTCTAAATCAAGAATATCAAGTAGCTTCTATCATAGATGGCAACTCCTACAGGATAGAGGCAAAGGACGCTGGAGGCTCGGAAGTTTTAGCTAATTCTTCTGATACTGGCAATGGCGGTTCTTCAATCGTTGGAAAGTATCAAATAAATGTAGGTCTTAATACTTTTGTCCCGTCTACTGGATTTGGCGCGGGAACTTTTGGTTCTTCTGCGTGGGGTGGCTCCACCGTCATAAGCGCCGGGAATCAATTAAGGCTGTACAGTGAGGATACTTTTGGCGATGACCTCATAATAAATCCTAGAGGTGGAAACATATTTTACTGGGATGAAAGCTCAGGACTTACAACTAGAGCTGCTACCCTAGAAAGTAATGCCGCTGCATCCAACTGTCCAATTCTTTCGCTTCAAATAATGGTGTCTGATACGGACAGGCACGTTATAGCTTTTGGGACAAATGGAATAGGCTCTTCAGCATTAGACCCTCTCTTTATCAGGTGGTCAGACCAAGAAAATCCTTTTGACTGGACTCCAACAGCAACAAACACTTCGGGCGGAGTTTCTCTCCCTGCTGGCTCTTTCATTATGGGAGCGGTTAAGACTAGGCAAGAGATATTAATCTTTACGGATAACAGCATTCATTCAATGCGTTTTTCGGGGTCTCCATTTACCTATCAGTTTTCTCTGATAAGTGAAGGTTTCTCTATGGTCTCTCCAAAAGCTGCGACTAGCGCAGGAGATGTTGTTTACTTTATGGATCGTGGCGGATTCTATGTTTACAACGGAGCTATTCAGAGACTCACTTGTTCTGTTCTTGACTATGTATTTAGCAATATAAATCAGTCTGAGATATTCAAAGTATTTGCTACAACTAGTGTGGATTTTTCAGAGATAACGTGGTTCTACCCGATAGGGTCTGGCAATACAGAATGCACTAACTATGTTACATACAATTTTAAAGAAGATACTTGGTCTGTAGGAACTTTGGATAGGGGTGCGTGGATTCCCGCCAATACTAGAAATTTTCCAATTGCCGCAGAGAACACTCAAGTTAACTCAAATTATCTTTATTTTCATGAGCGAGGCTTTGATGCCGATGGCGAGGCTATGAACTCGTACATTGAGTCTGGCGGAATAGAGCTTGGCGATGGTGAGCAGTTCATGTTCTTGTCTCGCATGATCCCTGACTTTGAGTTCCGTGGAACAGCAGCATCAGCAGCTATGGACATTACAGTTAAGGGGAAGGATTTCCCTTTAGAAGATTCACAGACGTTGTCATCGTCTACTGTGACATCAAGTACGAAGCAAACTTTTATACGCGCTAGAGCAAGAGAGACTATAATCAGAATACAAAGCACGGGGACTGGTTACGGCTGGACTCTTGGTGACCTTAGATTTGATCTTAGATCTGACGGGAGAAGGTAATGTCTGAACAAAGACAAGTAGTGCTTCCTATTGCTCCGCAGCAATACGACTACAATAATGAGCTTACAAACCGAAGAACAGTAGAGAGATCCTTTCGAGAAGTTCAAGATACTTTGAATGTTGTTGCTGACAAGAGTGATAGAGATGCCTCTCTTGCTATACGGAAATATCATTTTATGTTTATGGGCGCGAAATGACAGACGTTATAAAGGTTCTTGGTCAGCTTGATGCTGCCGCTACAACTACTGAGGTTTTGTATACTACGCCGGATTTAACGGTCACAACAATCAGTTCGTTTGTGGCGTGTAACCGTAGTGGCTCTACTCCGACATTTAGACTTAGCATTCATGTTAATAATGCGGGTGCAGATAACAAACAGTTTTTATATTATGATAAGCAACTAAGTGCTAATGACACATTGACTGCTGTAATAGGTATAACTTTAGGGCAAGGCGATGTTATGAAAGTGTATTCTAGTTCTACTGATGTCAGTTTCAATGTGTTTGGTGTGGAGACAAGCTAATGAACAACATGATTCCGCCGTTACAGGCGAATGCGAATGACCTAGCAAAATACGGCAGATACGGTGACTCAATGCTAGTTCACATGAACCCTGCCGAGGTTCAAGGGATAGCGTCTTTATCTCCCACCGGACAATTAACAACCAATCCTGTCACTGGGCAACCAGAAGCCTTCCTACCTTTCATAGCCCCCCTTATAGCTCAGTTTGTCCCCGGCGCTTTAGGTGCGGTGGGTCTTGGTGGTCTTGGTGCAGCGGCTGCTGGAGCGCCCGGTCTGACAGCAGCATTAACCTCCGGGCTAATGACTGGAGTTGTAGAAGGTGACCTTGGTAAAGGCATAATGGCTGGCATTACAAGCTTTGGTATGGGCAAGGCTCTGGGTGCAGCAAGTGATGCTGCTAATCTTGGAGCGCAAGTTGGAGATGTGGCGGATGCTAGTCAGGCTGTCTCATCTACTGCCAATGCCTTGTCTAAGGCTGGGCAATCGATTCCTGCTGTTGGTAGTGGAGGCTTTGAAACTTTAACTCCAGCAATGGAGCAAGCCGGGGCTATGACAAATACTCCTGAGGAACTTGCCAGCATTGGCGCTCAACAAAATTTAAGAGTTGCTCAATCTGCTCTTGATACAGGAAGACAAGGCTTAACTGGAGCGGACAGAATAGGCTCTCTCTTTACTAAAGATGGGGCAAAGGCTGGCTTAGAAGCTTTCATGAAGCCTGAAGCCATACTGCCCACTGCGATTGGTGCTGGCAACATAGCCCAGACCGAGGCTATGGAGCAAATGCAAGCCGTAGGTAAAGCGCAGGAAGCAAAGAGAATGAGGAGACGGGAGATGGATAGAGGTGTCCTGTCTGGTGCAGCTAAATTTGCCCAACCAAATAACCCTTTTGCCGGAGTATTCAATAAGCCCGGACTAAGCGCGTTTAGTGGATAGGAATTTACTATGAGACAAGAAGACGAAGAAGCAATGGTTGAAAGAATGTCGAACCCATATGGAGAGGCTGGATTTGGAGTAGGCGAAGTTCTTGGTCGTGGCGCAGCTAAAAGACAGCAAGAGATTTTAACAGGCGCAGAATATTCTGCTAATCAAGCGCCTCCGGGCTATCGCCCCGGATTTGATCCTGAGTATTTGTACTTCGGAGATCCTCGGTATTCAGACTATGCGGCTCTTCTGCCGGGGGTTTATGGGCAACCCCCTGTTGCTGGAACTCCCCCTGTTGCTGGAACTCCTGTTGATGGAATGCCAGATATTGGAAGTCTTCCTAGAGGTACGTTAGAAAATCTGACGCAAGCTAATGTTGAAGATGCTATGAAGCTTATAGCCGGAGGCCAATACGACATCTATAGTTTGGCTGATGAGCTGGAATTAGATCGTGGCACTGCAATGACCGCATACGATAAGTATCTTATAGATACCTTTGGTATGGGGACATTTAATCCTGATGTTGATGAGCTTTCTGAAGACGATATTCAAAAATACTTCGGCATAGCTAATCAGCAGGGATATAGTCCAGAGCAGCTATCTCGTATCTTTGGGATACCTTTAGACCAGTCTCGATCATCGTTGGCATCGCAATATTTCAAAGATATTCCTGTTGACGAAGATTACAGCGATAATGAAGCTCAACAAGTTTATGACTTGTACCGCTCTGGACGTATGGGCGTTACAGGAATATCTAATTACTTTGGAATTCCTTCAGCAGATGTCCAAAGAATTCTTGGCGATATAGAGGGTGCTGGAGGTATTGTTGCAAACATCCCCTCAACCACGGCTACAGCTACAGCTGACACAACCACATCTAACACAGCCGACACAACCACAGTTAACACAGCTACAGCCAACACAGCTACAGCCGACACAGCTACAGTTGCCAGCCCACTTGCAGGCATAGAGGTTGATGGCGATTACTCTTCTACAGAAGCCGATCAAGTCTATGATATGTATGTGGCTGGGCAGGTTACGCCACTGCAAATATCTCAATACTTTGATATTCCCTTGGGCGAGATTAACACAGCTCTTTCTGACATTGGTGAAAGTAGAAGCGCAGTTGCTGGATCAACAACTGGCGCATCTGAAGATTCCGTTGTCACTCCAGTATCAACTGCGCTAGATCTTTACAATGCTGGCACTGCAATACCACAAGATCAAATTAGAGAAGCTCTTGTGTACGCACAAGCTAATGGCATCTCTTTTTCAGAATTAGACCGTATGTTTGACGCGCCTGATGGTAGCGCACAGGATGCAGCAGCAGCTCTAGGCTTGGCTGCTAGTTCTGGCGGTATTGTAGGTATGGCTGAGGGTGGTGGTTTCCCTGATCTTAGCGGTGATGGAGAGATTACTCAAGAAGATATCTTGATGGGTCGAGGTGTTATTAATAAAGCTGAGGGCGGCTACATAGGCCGAGACCAGTTAGATGGCCTTATAAAGATGACTCGTGATGCAATTCTTGGTGACGCTGAGAATGCTGATCAAGTCATACAAGAATTTATCTCTGTCTTTGGAAACGAAGCGTTTCAGCAATTAAGAGAGCAAGTGCTTCAAGCTCAGGTTCCTGATGCCCAGACAGAGGGCATGATCGAGGGGCAGGGCGGCGGGATGGATGATGAGATTATGGGCATGATAGGCAATCAACAGCCAGTAGCAGTATCTCCCGGCGAATATATAGTTCCTGCCGATGTGGTTGCATCCCTTGGAGATGGAAGCAGTGATGCCGGATCAAGCAAGTTAGATACAATGCTGGACGATGTCAGGATGGCTAAGACAGGCAGAACTATTCAGCCCGGAAAGATTAATGACAGGGTGATTCCTGCATAATGCACATAAGAAAGCTTACAACTAGCGATGAAGACTTCAGGAAAGTAGTTGATTTTCTTATAGAAAATTTTGTCCCTGAACATAATATGGGAAGACTTAGTGCTGCTGACTTGCATCTTAAGAAAGCTCTTAACTGGGTTATTCTTAATATTAAAGAGGCTGCTTTTGTTGTCGAAGATGATGATGGCAAGGTTGTTGGTTCTATTGGTTTGAACAGAACCTCGCCTTGGTATTCTGATGCAGAGTATATTGCGGATGGTTGGATCTATGTTCTTCCAGAGCATAGGAAGAGTGGCGTGGCAGGTATGCTGGTTGATAAAGCAAAAGAATTTGCCGAAGAAAAAGAACTGCCTTTAATTATCGGTATCTTTAGCAAAGAAGATGCCATTGCTAAAGCGGGTATTATGAACAAACTTGGATTGATTACGGTTGGCGGATTATTCGCCGCAGGAGTTTAACTATGTGTGGTGGCGGCGGCGGTGGCGGTACAAATACCGTACAACAAACGATACAAGAGATCCCAGAACAGTTAGCTCCTTACTATGACGAGCTGCTAGGGCGGGGTACGTTTCAATCTTTACAGCCATATACTCCCTATCCTGAGAAGCGGCTTGCTGAGTTCTCGCCATTTGAGCAGGATGCTATGGCAGGAATTGGTGCGCTTGCTGAGACGGGAACTCCAGAGGCAATGCAGTCTGCTATAACAGGCAGTGAGTATGCTGCCTATAAAGATCCTTATGCCGAGGCGGTTAGAAGCGACCCTATTACTGCGGCTATGATAAATACAATAGGCGCGGCACAGCCTGAGCAAGTAGGAACTCTGGGGGATATCAGCACCTATGACACCTACATGAGTCCTTATCAGCAGAAAGTTACCGACATAGCCAAGCGCGAGGCATCGAGAGCTTCTGAGATTCAAGGTGCAGATATAGGACAGCAAGCAGCATTGGCTGGTGGCTTGGGAGGGTATAGAGAAGCTATCATGCAGGCAGAGCGTCAGCGTAACTTGGGTCAACAGCTTTCTGATATACAAGTTCAGGGTGACCAACAAGCATTTGAGTCAGCTCAGAGAGCCTTCGATACGGACAGAAGTGCTAGGGAGTCTGCCGCTCAGTTGGGTATACAAGGTTATGGTGCGCTTCAAACTGACATTACAGGTCGTTTGAGGGCAGCTCAACAGGCTGCTGATCTTGCGTCTAAAGATCAAGCAATGGAAATTACAAGACTTGGTGAGCTGGCTGGTGCTGGTCAACAGCAGAGAGGATTGTTGCAGCAGAGCTATGACACTGGCTATCAAGATTTCTTACGCCAACAAGCGTTCCCTCTGGAGCAATTATCCCTTTACAGTAATTTGGTTAGAGGCTTGCCTATGCAGCCGGGAACCACACAAGTTCTATATGGTCAGCAGCCTACAATGGCACAGCAATTACTGGGCAGTGGTATAGCTGCGGCTGGTTTATATGGCGCAACTCGTTAGGAGATAGAGTATGTATAACATCCTTGAGGTTGAGGATAAGATAAAAGGTTTCCCTGATCAGGCTTTGATGAAAGAAGCCCAGTTTCCTAGCGGCGATGTGCCGCAGTTTCTTATTGTCTCAGAATTGCAGCGCCGAAATGAAATGCGTAAGTCTTATTCGGCTATGCAAGAGCCAACGCAAACTGTCCCGATTGCCCAGCAGGTGGTGGCAGAGGCAAGTCAAGGCATTGCTGGGATGATGGGTGGCAATCCAATGCTTCCTCCTACTATGCAAGCTCAGGCTCCTATGCAAGCCCCTATGCAGGCTCCTATGCAACGTCCTATGCAGCCTCCTATGGCTGCTCCTATGCAGCCCCCTATGGCTGCTCCTCAAGCCCCTGCTGGGATAGTTGGTATGCAAGAGGGAAGGACTGCTCCAACTTTGAGAAGAACAAGTAATCAAGTTTCTGCTGTTGATGCAGCTATTGAAAGTTTGAAATCTCAAGGTAGGGATTCCTCCGTATATTCTCAGGCTGAATTGAGACGAATGGGAGAAGATATACTTGGGACGGATACCATTCCTTCATTAGTTAGTCAGGGATACAAGGAGTTTCGCCCCGATCTTGGTGATACCTATGAGCTAGAATCAATGGATGATAACTTTTTTAGATCGCCTAACCATCCTTTTAATAGGGCAAAGGATGCCATCGCTAGTGGGGTGTCAACGATGACTTCACCTATGGGCGGCACATCAGTTGCTAGAGACATAGAGGGACAACAAAGAGTTGAGCTAGGAGAATCCGCTAGACAGGAAGGAGAAAGAGTAGCAAAATTTATTAGAGAAGATGAAGATCTTGGGGTTCTGGGAGAAGTCCTGACAGGTGGCTATGGTTTAATGCAAGATAATCTAAGTAGACCTATATCAAGTCTCAAGTCTATGGTTAAAGACCTTCCTTATATGTTTGCAGGAACCCCTTTAAATGCATCAACAGGAAATACAATTGGATCATTTGATTCTGGGGACATGACTGCTGAAGAGTTGCAGAGTCAATTAGTTGCTCTTGACCAAGGGCAAGTCCCAACAGATCAAGTTGATACCAAGGCTAATGAGATAGTCATAAACCAAGACGCTCTGATGGGGTCTCAGTTAGGATATGGATTTAATCTACCTCCTAGCTCTAGTCGGGCTGTGGCTACGGACATATCTAGACTTGTCGATAAAGAAATGTCTCTTGATGGAATTATGTCTGGTATTAACGCACAGGCTGGTAAGCTACCAGAGATCCCCGGAGGAGCAGACTTTTCCTCCATAGCTAAGGCTAGAGCCAATCGTGGCGAGGCGGCAGCTACAAGGATGGAAGAGCTTGTTGAATCTATCCAGAGCAAAGCTAAGTCGGAAGCTCTTAATATGGCCCTTATAAACATTGGGGCGGGTATTGCCGGAGGTGATCTTGCGGGTGGTTTAGATCGCGCAGGTTCAGCCGCCGGGAAAATAGCTAGTGATGCTAGGAAGTCTACTCAAGCTCTTGAGCTTCAGGGTATTTCTATGGCTGAAGAAGCAGCTAGGTCTGGAGAAGATATACAGATTCAGGAAGCTCTTAGTGACTTACAAAGGTTCTCTGTTGAACAGGGTGTTGCGAAAGATCAGAGAGATTATAATCTTGAGCTTATTAAGAATACGTCAAATCGTGATATTAATTTTAAAAAGCTTGCGGCTGACATTGCTCAATCAGAAAATATCAGCAAAAGAAGCGTCCTTAGCTTGATTGGTACTGTCATTAAAGAAGAAGCTGACAGCGCGAAAAATTTAGGGGAGCAGTACAACGCAGGAGAAAGAGCTTTGAGATTGTATAGTCCATTTGCTGGTCTTTTTGGGCTTGCCTCTTTGTCCCCGGATGATTTGACAAATGCGCTTGGGCAGATTGGATCTGTTCAAACTACAGCCGCAACTAATACTGGTGATTTAGCTGCTGAATTAGAGGCTTTTATAGACTAATGAAATTTAATTATGAGAAGGCCGTAGCTGCTGGTTACAACGATCAACAGATTGCAAGTTTTCTTTCGCCAAAATTAAACTTCAATCTAGAAAGCGCTCTGTCTTCTGGTTATCAGTATGAACAGATAGTTCCTTTCTTGGTAAGTAATTTTGGTGAGGATGACACAAGCGTTCTTGGTCAGATAAAGGAAACCGCGAAGGGTGTTCCTCGTGGTTTCGCCAACACTTTCCTTGGGGCTGGCGAAGGTCTGGCTGAGTTAGCTGACGCTGCAACAAACTTCGTGGGCTACGAGGATCTAATAGATTCTGGCGAGGAGAACGAGTTAGTTCGCCTTGCAAGCGAAGGCAGGGACTATATTAATAAAACGCTAGGAGCAGACGAGCGTTATGAAGATAAATGGCTGACCAAGCTTGGTGATGCTGTTGGTTCTTTTGCTGGGTTCTTTGTTCCCGGTGGTGCGCTCAAGGCTGTTGGCGCTGGATCTAAACTTATTGGCGGATCAAGCCTTGCGTTAGCTACAAGCTCTGGTGCTGGAGAGCAAGCACAAAGAATACAGATGGCTAGGCAGCAGGGAATTGATGTCAGTCAGGATCAAGAAGACAAAGCTATTGGTTTGGGCGGATTAATTGGAACTAGTGAGGTTCTTGCTCCCCTTAGCTTGCTCAAGAAATTTAGAAGACTTCCTGATAAAGAAGCAGATACTTTCTTTTCTCGTGTATCTAGTGCTGTAAAGACAGGTCTTGCTGAAGGTACTCAGGAAGCAACGGCTGGCGCTCTTCAAAGCGCGGTTGAAAAGTATACATACAATGAGAGCCTCCCTCTTGGCGAGACTCTGTATGATCAAGTAATTGAGGACGCAAGCTTAGGTGGTGCTGCTGGTGTAATAGCAGACCTTGCTCTTGGCAGTTTTTCCAGAAGAGTCAGAGATGGCGCTGCAACAGAGGCTGAGTTTGAGAGAGAGCGTCAGCTAAGAGCAGCCGAAGAGATCCGTCTTGCAGAAGACCGTCAAGAAGTATCAGATTATGTAGCCCAGCAGGACAGCACAAACCCTGAGTCTGTTGTTAATGTAGAGGAGATCCTCCTCTTGCCTGCTCCAGATCCAGTTGATATTCGGACTGACGAGGATCAGGTAAGCTATGCCAGCAACATATCCAACAGTCTTAATTATAACTTCCCTACAGCTACATCGTTCACTTACCGAACCAATGATATAACTGACCCAGAAACTGGCGAGGTTACAGGATCAAATTACAATATCGTTGATCAACTTGGTAACACCTACGGCGCTTCTCCAATTACCACAAGAGAAGCGGCAGCTACGGTGGCTGGCAGATTGAACGACAAGCTTCTTGACCGAACCTTAAGTAGGTCTGTCAAAGATACTTTAGAAACTTCTCCTATTTCATATGACGAGAGATCAACCGAGACTCTTTTGCGTATAGGTAATCGAGTTCTGAACCCTCGTTCAAACTTAATTACAGACATTGAGTTGAACTCCGCAGCAACAGAGAACATAGATACTCGTGTTGAGGAGGACAGACGAAGACTGTATATAGAATCTTTGCCGCTTGATCAGGCGCTGTACTATCTTCAGGAAGGGCCGAAACAGAATAGGGCGAAAAGCAAGGCTGAGATGATGCGCTTGCTGTCTCCTACTCAGAGGATCAACTTACGCAGAAGGGAAAGAGGTCTTCCTGAAACCAAGTTCTTTACTGTGCAAGAGGCAAGAAGAGAGCTGAAGGATTCGTTTGGTAACCTAGCTAATAAAAAGTTTGAGTCACCGGAAGTCAAAGAAAAAATTGATTCCTTACAAAACGCTAGGACTTATCTCAATTTAAATGTAAGCAAGAACATTACCCCGGCGCAAATACAAAAGCTGCTTAATGAAAAGAACATTGCCTCAGACATTAATAGCCCAGAGATAAACGCTCTGGCTCGTAGTTTTGTAGGGGTTAAATCTGTATCTGACATGAATGTTGGAGACAGAAGAGTCTTTTACAAAAAGATAACAGCCCTGCCGCGCTTAGATAATTCGACTAAGCTTCCCGTATTTGAACTCAAGCCATTTACAAACTCACAATTTATAGCATCTGTTGAAGCAGTTAATAACACTGGGGATTTCAGCAACGAGACTATATCAGAAGCTGCACAGATTAAGCCTGAAGATCCTCGTTATGAGGATAAGATTGAGTCTATAAGAAAAGAATTACGCAAGCAGAAAGTTATTAGTAGCGGCAAAGTCCCTGCGTTTGACAGCAGGATCAAGGCAGAAGCAGAACAAATTCCTTTGACGGAAGAAGTTGAGACCGTCACTGATGAGCAGATTACTCCAGAGGTTGTCGAAGAGGTTGTCGAAGAGGTTGAAGAGCAAGCTGTAAGCCCAGATGTTCTGGAAAGAATACAGACTAGCCTGAGAAGTTATCTTGACGCTAAGGGTTTGAAAGAAGTTGGTGTCAATGTGGACTACGCCCTAAGAAATGTGGTGATGGACGCTGACGGCAATCTTAGATACGGCATCCGAAGGCGCAAGCTTAATGATGAGTATGAGTCAGCGCCTCAGACAGAGCTTGATAGAGTTTTTATTAAAGAAGAACTTGCTGAAGATTCTGCTGAAGGGTTCTACTCCCGCGACATGAACCAGATATTCCTAGCTGCTGATAGGCTTGCCAACTTTGAGGGCATGACCGAAGAGCAAATGCAATCAGAGCTTGCTTCTATTCTTAATCACGAGATGGTTCACGCAATGCGTAACCTAGATCTCTGGACTGAGAGTGAGTGGAAGATACTCAGCAATGCCGCTGCTAAGATAAAAAATAGTAACGGGCAGACATATCTTGCTGAAGCCCAATCCCTCTATAGCGACAAAATTCCCAGCATACAGGTTGAGGAATCTGTTGCTAACCTTATACGAGGCACAATTAACGGTAACACTAAGCTTGGCGGTAAGCCCAGAAACTTGATTAACAAGATGGTCAACTTCTTTGAGAGGATCAGAAACTTCTTACGAGGCTCTGGCTACAGAAGTTTCAATGACATTCTTTCTGACATCGAGTCTGGTGTTGTGGGCGGCAGAGAGAGGGGCGTTGTCAGGACAGCAAGGAGAGCGCAAGAAGAAGCTGAGTTAGAAAATTTCTGGAATGCTGACTCTGACATTTTGTATTCAAGAACAAAAGCTCCCAAGAAAACTCAGAAAGCCTACAAGTTATTTAGAATAAATCCCAATGATCCGGGTAAATTGTTTCCATTATATGTAGATTCTAAGACTCCTGTTCCTACGAATAAGTGGGTAACAGCTACAGATGGTGGATACAGCTTTCTTTCTGATAATGGTAAGCGGTATACCCCAGCTAAGACAGGAGTGTCTAGGCCAGTAAGTAAGAAAGTTGCGAAGGAAGCTTACAAACTTGGTTATGTTAAAAATCCTGATGTAAAAACAATTACCGCTGTAGCGTATCGTCCGGGCTGGCACTCTGGAGATCTTCCATCATCTCAGCATATAGGTGGCATCAGTGAGAACTCTATTGGGAGAAGAAAAGACTTTAGACAAAACGATCAGGTGTGGGCAGAGATAGAAGTTGCTGACGATAGGTCTGATTATTGGCAGGACTTAGCTAACTCAAGAGCATCTACTGTAAGGTCTGGCCCTAGAAGAGGAATGCTTAATCTTGGTGAGGCTCATTTAACTAACGAAGGTGAAATTCCAAAGGGTGGTTATTACAGATATAAAACTAACCCAGAGATGGAGGGCAACTGGTTAATTAGCGGTGAGATAAAAATTAACAGGGTTTTGTCTGACGCTGAGGTAAATAAATTAAATAGAGATGCTGGCAGAACACTTGACTTACCAAGAATAAAGAAAGGTTTAGGCAATAAGTCAGGCCAAAGATTGGACTCTAGAGATGTTCTTTATTCTAGAAAGTCTGCCCCCGCAGCCGTAAGCAATATATTCCCCACGGCAAAAAGTAGAAAGTTAGATCCCACAGAGACTGTTCTTGTCAGTGATTTTCAAGAGTATATAAAAGACGAGCCATTCAAAAAGAATATGATCATCGTTAAAAGCTATGACGATCTTCGTAAAGATAAAAGTCTAAGGACTGATGGACAGAAAGCATTAGCTTTTGTAGATCATATCAAGAATAACTTACTGTATTTATTTGATTCTGTTCCTCCTGAAGTAAGGACTAGATCTTCTAAGTGGTATGAAGGCGCTAACCGATTGATGCAGAATCTTGCCGATAAGCACGGCATAAGTTTATCTCAAGCCTCCGCTCTTGCTGCAAACCTTTCACCACAAAAGGATTGGTACATGAACGCCAGCCTTGCAGAGAGAACAGCAGATATATTCTTTGAGAAGGCCAACGAACCTTTCACTCCTGAGATGGGGAAGAAAGCTAAAGAGCTTTATGTAAACGCGAAAGCCGTGTCTGCAAAGAAGAAGAAAATTAACAAAAAGATATTGGACGGGATCAAAGGTAAGTCTCTGTCTGATATTATAGCTGAGGGCGCTACACTTGTTGAGCAGGCTATGTGGATTCGCACTTACGATCAAACATACAATAGTCCTAGCTACCGAATCGTTGCCCCAGAAGGTGATTACCTACAGTACGCAAAGACAAAAGGTGGAAACGATGCCCGTATTGCGTGGGGATCGTTTAATGAGATAGCAAAAGGCATCAAGGCTATTTCAGATCCAGACCTTAAGTCTGTCTCTACCAGTCTTGGTGCAGCCAACAAAGTAAGAAACTTCTACAATAATATCTATGACCCCTCTTCAGAGCTAGGGTTTGTGACAATAGATACTCACGCTGTTGGAGCGGGTCTTTTACGCCCAGTAAGCGGTGACTCAGATCAAGTAAGTGCAAACTTTGGAACTCTAAAAGGTTCTTCAAGCAGTTCTAAAACTGGGTATCGGGGCATGTACCCCTTCTATGAAGAAGCCTACAAGCAGGCAGCAGCAGAGCGCGGCGTACTTCCAAGAGAGATGCAGTCTATAACGTGGGAAGCTGTGCGCGGTTTGTTTTCTCCTTCTTATAAATCCAGTAAAAAGAATGTTGCGTTTGTCAACAGTGTCTGGAAAGATTATAATCGCAAGAATATTGATCTTGATGAAGCAAGAGAGAGGATATTAAATCATGCCGGACGTATCACAAATCCAGACTGGACAAGATCCGATAGTGGATCAGTTGCGGAAGATGCAACTTCCAGTTACGAGAGCCAACTACCTAGCAGTGGCGTACCCGGACAGACCGGACAACTTCCTACTGGAGGCGGAAGAAGAGGCAATGTTGCCGCAACAACTACAGATGAATCAAACGTCCTAGCGGCGCAGAAATCTGAGGCAACAAACAGAGAATCACAAAGGCTCAGGGTTGGGAATCACGTTGATGTCCTTGAGTCTAGGAGAGCGCCGGGATCGGTTGCCTCTGCTACTACTTATGAAAACCTCAAGACTCAGGCAGAAAACAGGGCGTACAACGCTGGTGACTATGCCTCCCCTATGTCTTTCGAGACTCCCACTTATACCTACCAAGAGGCTGGCCTAGCTGGCCCAGCTCGTGGCTTCTTGTATCAAGTTGCTGACAAGCTGCTTGGCCTTAAGTATGTCGAAGACTCGATCAACAAAAAGAGAAGAGATGCGGGACTCAAGGAGATACCTACCTTAGCATCTCCTTACAAAGGCGAGGAGCGCGTTGCGGGAATAGTTGGGGGCAAGATAAGGGACTTTGATCAAAACCAGCTACGTCCATTCGTAGAGTCTATGGTTTCCAATGATGTGTCTCGAAAGGAGATGGATGATTTTCTAATCTTGAGACATGCTGTTGAGCGCAATGCCAGAATCAGAAGCATTAACCCAGCCATTAAAGAGGCCGGAGCAGGGATGTTGGATGGTCAGGCTCTTACTGATACCTATGTTAAATCCAAAATGGCATCTCTTTACGGTATGCAGTGGAACGATACTACTGGTTCTTGGACTGGCGGTAATGGCAGAGCGCAAGTTCTAAACTCCTTAGCTAGTACGTTTGATGGCTTCACTAAAGGTACTCTAACAGAGTTGCGTGATGGCGGTCTGATCTCTGCTCAGGATTTCAATACGCTTTCTAGATACTACAAGTATTACGCCCCGCTCAAGGGCAAATTAGTTGAGGATGATGTTGCCTCTGAGCTTTCTCAGGGATCTACCGGGATAGGCGGCAGCTATACCATTGTTGGTCAGGAAGTTAAGACTGCTATGGGAAGACAGAGCGAGGCATTCTCTCCGCTCTCTACGGCGATTGCTGATAGAGAGAGGGCTGTTGTTCGTGCTACTAAGAATAAAGAGATAGGTCAGAATCTTGTAGAATTGATACGCGCCAACCCTAACCAAGAGTTTTGGGAAGTCATAGATAAAGATAACCCTGTGTATAAGAGGGCTTTTAAAACTAGATATGTATACGCTGGTAAAGATCCATCTATACCTGTTGGTACTGTCCGGTCTGATTTGACAGGAGTCAAAGACAAGAGTGCTTGGTTTAAGAAAAAGATTGTAGAGCCATCAGCATCGTCACCCATTCTTCGTGATGATTTACTTGGCGTTAAAATAGATGGTGAACAAGTTTATATAGATATTCGTGGTGATGAGAGGCTAAGAAACTCTCTTATGAACCTTGATGCTGACACTATGAATTTCCTGACTAAGTCTTTGTCAAAAGCAAGCAGGTTCTTGTCGTATGTAAATACTAGTCTTAACCCTGAGTTTGTTGTTGGTAACTTTGCCAGAGACATACAGACAGCAATCAATAATATTATTGGTGAGCAGACGATGGTGGGCGGGAAGGCTCTGAAAACCAAGGGTCTTAAGCGTAGCGTTATTAAAGAGACTGTCCCTAGTATCAAAGATTTTTACAAGGGCTACCGGAACAGCAAGAATAGAACTGCACAGCAGATCAAAGACTTTGATGAGTATATAAAGTCTGGCGCTAAGACAGACTGGTTTGTTTCTAGAGCGCCTGATCAAGTTTCAAGCACCATAGATAACTTGATTGAAATGCAAAAGGGTACATTCTCAGGTAACTTTAGGAAGAGATACGAAAATATTAGAGACTTTGTCGATGATACAAATTCCGCCGTTGAGAACGGTGTGCGCTTCGCTACCTTTAAGAAAGCCAGAGACTTGTTTGTTGAAAATGGTATACCAAGAGATGAAGCTATCGCCCAAGCTGCTACCCTTGCTAAAAACCTGACTGTAAATTTCAATAGAAAAGGTGAAGCAGGCAATCTTCTGAATAGTCTTTACATATTCTTCAACGCTTCGGTGCAGGGTACGGTTAATTTTGCTCGTGGCTTGAACGTATTTGACCCAGAGTCTTCTCGTAAGAAGCAAGCTATGGTTGGTTCTATGGTTGGATTCGGTGCGTTAATGGCGTATATGAATTCCCTTCTTAGTGACGATGATGAGTCTGGGCGGTCTTACTATTCCCAGATACCCGCATTTGAGAAAGAGCGAAACATTATCATAATGAAAAGTATCTTTGATCCTGACGCGCCGCCTGAACAATACTATAAGATACCTCTTCCTTACGGATACAATGTCTTTCATGTCCTTGGCACATCAATTATGGATTCGATGTCCGGCGCTCAGTCTAAGGAAGAAGCTGCGGCATCTTTAGTTACCTCATCTCTAGGGTCATTCTCTCCAGTAGGTTTTGGTTCTTCAGATAATTACTTCAATGCCATTGCGAGGGGCATAACTCCTACTGTTGGTCAACCAATTGTTGAAATACTTGCTAATGAAAATTACTTTGGTAGTCCTGTATATTCTGAAAGTCAGTATGGTCAGGATGTTCCTGCTAGTCAGATGGCATTCCGCACAACACCAGAAGTATTTAAGAGGTCAGCTAAATTTTTAAACTCAATATCTGGCGGTGATGAAAGTGAGGGAGGGATGCTAGATTTTTCTCCTGATACTATGAATCATATGTTTAAGTTTGCTCTTGGTGGCACAGGTGCTTTCGGTATTCGGAGTATGAATGCGCTAGAGAAAGGGCTTACAGACCTTGAGGTTACTCCCAATGAAGTTCCTTTTTACAGAAAAATAGTTGGTGAGGTTAATGACTTCGATCAGCAGACAGATTTTTATGATCGCAAGGATACATTAGACGCTAAATACAGGCAGTCAAAAATAGAAACCGGGACAGACAGAAGAGGTTATGTTATTAAAAACAAAAACTTCCTTCGTCTTCGCCCGGTTATGAACAATGCTCAAGCAAGAATAAGAGCATTAAATAAAAGACTTAATTTGCTTCAATCAAGAGCAGCGGATTCAACAATTAATGCTATAACTTTTGCTCGTGAACAAGAGAAGATACAGGAGCAGAAATCTCAGATTTATAAGCAGTTTAATCGCAGGTACGATTCTCTTATTGGCAGGAACCAATAACAGAAAACTCCGATAGAGGGATATAGCAACAAGGATCTACGTCTTGCCAATCCCCTCGGTCTTTTCTGCCGCCCATAGCTACGTCATATTTGCAGTGAATTATGTCACACCTAGCTATCTTGTCCGTCCACTTGACGATCAAGTAAGTATCTTTCCCAGACACACCAAACAACAATCGCGCTGTCATCATCTTCGACATACTGATCATGAATGTCGGGAACTTATCCATCTCAAATGTTCTGCACTTGAATTCCATAAAGGCTACTATCTCTCCGTCCCTCTCGGCAGCGAAGTCTAAGTGGTACTGAATTGGCAACTTGTTAAGCTTGCAATGCCACTTATTAGATATTAATTCTGCTAAGTCATTCTCTCTTGCTAGATCTTCTTTGCTTTCGTATTGCGTCCTCGACATGTGGTTTCTCCAGTAGTAATTCTAGTAGTTCTTCTATGTTCTTTAGCCTTTGTAAAACAGTCTCTGCTTCTTCTTGAGAAGTAAATTTCAAGACAATTTCCATTCGTTTACCTCATTGATTTGATCTTCATCTAAACTCCTAGCAGGAGGGGGTATTGAGAAACCCATACTCCCCGCTAAAACAAATAGCGTTTCTATTAGTCTTCCATAGGTTTCAGTGTTAGTGTCCTCGCTTCTTTTGTTTGGCCTTCTCTTCTCACCAAACTTAGTATCAACTACAGTCTCGCCAAAAGTCTGGCACAATATTTCTTCATGCATCTCACCCTCAGTGAGACCAACAAACTCTCCAAAAGACCTGACCCACTTGCGGTAGTAACCTTCCTGTCTTCGACTGCGAGAGTCTCTATAGCTGCTGATCTCCACAGACAAACCCTTGTCGCATTTGTTTAGCAACGCTGCCATCAGATGGATGTCATTAGGGCTTGCGTGTGCAGCCATAATAATTATCTTATCTATGTCTTCAGTATCTTCTATTCTGAATTTCATAGTTCAATAACCCCGTCATTAACCCTCCTGATAAGAGTCTGAATAACTAGATACAAGAACTGTTCGGACTGATCGATGTCCCTCATGTACTGATTATCCATCTTGCTTACTTCATACTTATCGAATGCGCTGTGGCATTTCATGCACAGATCAGCAACGCAAAGGTCATGCCCCTTGATGCCTTTGCCCTTACCGAAACTGTGTTGCCTTAAGCCAGAGTAATGCGCGGCAACCACAGTGCCATCATCGACACCGCAGTTGACGCAGCTTTGCCCTTTGGCAGCAGCAAGTAACTTCTTAGAACGAATGCTAGAAGGGGATGTCATCGTCTATAAAGTCACTTGAAGGAGTTGGCGCGGCCTGTGGTGCAGGCTGTTGCACATACTGTGGCGCAGGTTGTGGGGCTTGCTGCGGTACAGGTTGTGGTGCAGACTGTTGATACTGAGGAGCCTGCTGTTGCGCGTCTGGGTTATAGTAAACTTCAGATGACAACGAAAGGTACGGGCTTCCACCTCCTTGAGGTATGGCCTCCCAAGCAGACATCTGTATCTTCATCTGCTTCCCGTCCTTCGCCATCTGAATAAGCAACTTCATCATGTCTGGTGTGACCTCGATGTTGCCGCTGTAATCTGGTCTGCGCTTCCTGTTGGCAGACGCAGCCTGTGTTCCTAAGATAGAGCAGCAGTTGCCCCCATCTTGCTTGACCCAAAGACCGCCCTCTCTACTGCTAGGGTATTGCTTCTTACCTTCCATATGTTTCTCCTATTGAAACTTTCGTATTTCATTGCTGCACCATTGCCTAAACTCCTGAGCTTCTTGTTCACTCAGCTTGCCAGTAATGTGTGCGTTTGCGCTTAAACAATCGATGATTTGCTTTTTACTTTCGGCACTTGAAATTATATCTTTAAGTCCCTCAAGCGTTAGCTCTGTTTGCTCCTCATCTTCCCCAACGACAGGCTCAGATGGCACGGAGTGATCCATACCCCCCTCTGCCTGCCTCCAAAGCTTAATCCCAAGACCAAACATTCCAAGACATTTAACTAGGCATCTCATCCTAGTATCCTGTACCTGTCTACTGGTCGGGTTAACCACTGAAGCTTTTGATTTACCACTCTGCATTACGGGTAACCACATTGATCTCTCAATGTAATCCTCGTGAATCATCTCTTCATTGAGGTGAACTCTGACCGTGCAGTTAACCATCACTGAACCATCAGGGTGACGAGTCTCATCGTGGAATGTGTAGAAACTAGCGGGGTAATGAGTAACGAATATAGACCAAGCATCTGCCCAGTTAAGGTATGAGTTCCCATCATACCCTTTCTGTAGCATCCCATTTAGATTCATATCGTAAAGCTTGAACCACATCTCCCTTATTCTAGCGTGTGACATACCCGCTCTCCTTAATCATCTTGACGATTTCATTTCCTTTCATCTTGTAGAAAAGGGAGATGCTAATATCTATCTTTGTTCTTTTGCCATTGGTAAATATCAAAATTTTCTCCCCACTTATTTGCAACTTAACGGCATCGTTTTTGAACTGACCCATAATGCCTATTGCCTTTCGGTAAAATTCCTCATCCTGTTCTATCATCACTCCTCCACTGATCGCAGAATTTACTGACCCTACAATAATCTTGCAGACATCTTGTTGGCTCACCTCTGCGGTGTTCAACAAATACTTTTTCTGAGGATTCTTTGCAGTGTTTATCTGCCTCTACCTCGTTGTCGTACAATTTTATTGCCCTCTTCCTACCCTTCTTCATGACAGCCCACTTCTCACCACGCAGCCAACGCTGTTTGTCTGTGCAGAATGCTACTGGTTCGCCCAGCATGTCAGCTAATTTAGCGTCAGCGTGTTCATCCAGATAGCCCTCAATGATGCGGGTCTGTTCATCTGGTTCAGTGATAGGGATATCAATGATTACTATGGGAGCTTGCGGGTAATTGGCATTGTTCTCTGCCTCCCTCTGCTTCCAATCTCTTAGCACCGCTATTATCTGTAACTCTGAGACCTCTTGCTTCTTAGCATTTCTTACTAGCCAAGCATAACAATTGAGCTGATCTACCCATTCTTCTTTGCCATAGATAACTGACCAGACTGACGTACATTTGTAGTCAGCTATGGATATCGTGCCGTCCGGGTTTACTTTCTGCACATCAATAGCGCCAGAGATCTTCCAATCTTTGTGTTTGATATGCAGTCTTTCTTCCAAGATATAATCCCAAGAAGCTTCGGCCTCAAACATATTGTGAACCGCAGTTCCAAGGACAGCCCAAAGCTTGTCACTCACATCTTCTGTTAACTCATCCCAGTATTTCTTTCTCAATATGTTTATTCGAGGTGAGCCAATCATAGTGGTCACGCTTATCTCAGCGTCACCCATTGAGTAATTGTCTTTGGATAGAGCCTTGTATACAGGCTCTGGCAGATTGTGCTTATTAGTTATCTTCATAAGACTCTGAACACTCGGCAGGCATCGCCTTCTCTATGCACAGTGAAGCGCTTTTCACTGTCTTTGTTAGACCTGATGCTTGCCTGAGACCTGACGTTAGTTTCTTTCATGTCATCAAAAGGAACCAATACGCTGTCACCGATCTCCATCTTGTCGAATGGGATCAGCGTCTGTCTTACCTTTGGGATTGGTACATCTTTCTGTATTTCTAGACTCATTTAAATATTCTCCGTATTGGTTATCATCACTAAAGTCTGGCAAGATACCAGCCTCTTGTAGCTCTAAAACGTATTGACCTATCTTACTCATATCAATTACCTCGGAGGGTGATATTAATGTTGCACAATGTTGATGTCAACGCTAATATCATTTATGAATGTGTTGTCAAGGGCGAACCTGCATCAAAAGCTAACAGCAGACGCTTGGTTACAATCGGAGGAAGGCCGCGATTCATCAAGTCTAGGAAGGCTTTGGACTATGTAAAGGCTTTCGAGGAACAGGTTGATGCTCTCGATGATCTTATCGAGTGTGATGTTGCCGCCCACATAACCATTCATTACAAGACACGCAGGCCAGACCTAGATGAGTCAGTCATTCTAGATTGTCTGCAAGGAGTGGCATACAAAAATGACAGACAAGTTAAAGAAAAGCACATCTACTGGGCGCTCGACAGAGAAAATCCACGCTCCATTATTAGGCTCGTTGCTATCAAAAGAGATAGCGCGTAAGCTTATTGATCGCAGTTTCAGGGATCTCTGCTTGGCAGATGAGTCTATAAAAGCTTTAGAATTTTTCACATCTGACGATCTAATTAAACACTGCGAAGACGCTGATATAGATGCGGTTTGGGTCAAAGACTCCGCTCTAGATATGGTCAAGCGTTCAACGGTGCAACGTCAGTATTTACTTAAAGGAATCACAAAAGAACTGAGGGGTCAAAATGGGGGTCATAGACGAAATCGTAGAGGGGATCTACGATGATTGCAGGATAGTCTGTCCTGCTTGCGGCAACGATAGGAAAAAGAAAAACGTCAAAACTTTGTCGGTCACAATAGGATCTGACGCTAAACTTTATTACTGTCATCACTGTACCGCATCTGGTGCAGTTAAAATTCAATCAGCTTACGAACGATTACCTAAACAAAAGGTCGTTCATATCCAATCTAATAGGGATAACGCCGTGCTAGAGGAATTCCTTTCGAGCCGGGGCATTCCTATGTCTGCGGTAAACACAGAGGTTATAACAGGTAAGAAGTATTTTAATGGTAGCGGTGAGCTGCCTGCGGTGGGGTTTGTCTATGCGTCAGGCTCAGAGAGAGCGGTCAAGTGGCGGTCTACTGAAGGCAAGCACTTCACTCAGGATGGTGCGGCGAGGTGGCTGTACGGCCTTGAGAGGGTCTCTAAGGAAGATGAGCAGCTAGTGATATGCGAAGGTGAGGTTGATGTCCTCGCCCTGTCAGCAGCTAGTGTGACGGCTGTGTCATGCCCTAATGGTGCGCCTCAGAAAGTAAGTAACAACAGGATCAATCCAGAGGATGATAATAAATTTAGTTATCTCTGGGATGCTCGTGAAATCATTACTAACATTCCCAAAATTATATTAGCTACTGACAGTGATCAGGCAGGCGAAGCCTTGGCTGAAGAGATAGCTAGGCGAGTGGGCAGGGCGAAGTGTTGGAGGGTTAACTTTCCTGATGGATGCAAGGATAGTAATGATGTCTTGCTCAATCACGGCGCGGAGAAACTTGCTGACCTGATAGCCAACCCTACACCTATGCCATTGAAGGGCGTGTATGCGGCACAGGATTACGCTAACGAGGTCAGGCATATCTATACCGAGGGCGTGGGTAGCGGGGTGTCCACTGGGCTACAGTCAGTAGATGATCTCTTCACTATCAGCGAGGGGCAATTGTCTGTAGTGACGGGGCTACCTAGCTCTGGCAAGAGTGAATTCATTGACCAAATCATGATCAATATGGCACAGAAAAGTCACTGGAAGTTTGCTATCTGTTCCTTTGAGAACCCGCCTCATTTTCATATAGCTAAACTGGCTGAGAAGATTATAGGCAAACCGTTTTTTGACGGCCCGAATCAACGGATCAGCAACGAGGAACTGGACACAGCAATTGACTTTATTGACAAGCATTTTGTTTTCTTAGATCAAAAGGATGGCGTTGTCTCTTCGATAGATAGCATCATAGATAGGGCGAAGCAGGCGGTACTCAGGCTAGGTGTCAGGGGTCTGGTGATAGATCCCTATAACTACATCGAGCAGGATGGCACAGAAGAGCATATCTCTATCTCTGCAATGCTAACGAAGGTCACTACATTCTGTAAGGCTCACGGTATCCACTGTTGGTTTGTCGCGCACCCTGCCAAAGTTTATCCCAAGGAGGACGGAACATACCCGGTTCCTAAAGGAATGAGTATCTCTGGTAGCGCTGCTTGGTTTGCTAAGGCTGACTTGGGTATCACTGTACACAGGACGGATGATGACGTTGAGGTTCACTGTTGGAAATGCAGGTTCAAATGGGTGGGAAAACAAGGGGTTACGAATCTTAATTATGACTTACTCAGCGGCAGGTACTCAGAACAAAACGCCATCAGATCATACTCTCCAACCACAAAAGTTAACTGGTATGACGAAGTCGATATCTGATTTGGGAACCAGAGAAATTCACGACAGGCATAGCGTCATGATCGAGGGCGGGATAATACCTCGCGCAAAAGTAATGGATCAGTTGATTGTTGATAAGTTGTTGATGGATGGCAGGATAACCTTGAGTCAGCATATGGCTGCTGAATTATTTTTAAGTCAAGCTGAACGCGCCTGTATAAATATTCGGGCGCAAAAATATGATGCGATTCCGGCAGGCAATGGCAAGAAGGATAACTTTAGTAATGGTTACGGTGCTTTCAGCAAGACTGTCACTCTTGTCAAGAAAGGTTTGGGAGTAGAATATGCTATGGTTTTATATGATTGTCTGATATCAAATGAGTTGGCTGAAAATAATTTCAGTCTGCTTACTGATAGTCTTGACCTTATTGTTAACCGCAGAATGTAGTGCAGCAGTCTCTATCGCACCACAAAATAAAATCGGGGGAATACGATAGAGTAAGGGGCTGCTGCGCCACCCTTGGAGTCACCCCCGACTACGTTCTTTGTAAGGTATGAACCCTAAGTGAGTCAACCTATCTTTTAACTTCACTTCCCAAGTCAATACACGTTCGCACCTGTGCTGTTTAGCTTTAGTCTTGGCGAACTGCTCAACCTTACTCTCTATATCTTCTGACCCTTCTCCTTTGACTATGAATTTAAAGAGTCTCTGACCCCCATTACTCAGTTCTATCTTTACTTTTGCAATCCCAATCATCGTCTTGATCCCCATCAATAACACTATTTATAAAGTCTTCAGCAGTGGTAAATTTTAAATCGGTATCAGCTTTTTGTTTGAAGATTCTATCCCAGTTATCGTTGTATTTTTTCTTGTCTACCTTGCGCTGAGAGCTACCCTTCCCGCCGTGCCACTGTGCCATTGCTAATCTTCCTCGATATCATTTGTATCAAAATAAAATTCATCGTCATCATCGAAGTTAATGTCAGCCTCATCAAAGTCAAGATCTTCTACTGACTGTAAGCCCTCGTCATATTTAATATCATCAATCAGAATGTCGATCTGTTTAGTCATGACCTCTAAACTTTGATGCAGCATAGCGATGTTAGACCATAGGAATGCATCCTTATTCCCTGCGGTTGCGTGTTCTTTGATCCTGATACACCTCCGCTCGATCTCTGCTGCTGTATTGTATATGACATCTCTTGATTCCTGCTTATCAATATCATTCCTGCTACGATTAATACTAATGACATTACTCATGTGAACTCCTAGTTAATTGTGGCTCCGTCTCTGGTTTCTTTCTTGGCATCTATGACACCCTTTAACATTGCAAACACCCATTCTTCTGGCAGGTCTTTGTCTTGGCCGTCCGGCCTGTCGTAAACGACAAGGTCTGACAGCACCTCGATCAGTGCCGCAGCCACCGACACTCTTGAAATATTATCGGCCTTATCGTTTAGCACTTCAGTAATTGCTATGCCAACGAAGTCCATTTGTTCATTAAATTCTTTGTAAGTGATATCCATCATCGTCCTCCTAGTCATAGATATTAAACAATTGCTCAGGCGTAACTGTCTCTAGTATCAGATACTGCAAGAGTCTAGCCTCTTCTTTTGCCACAACTCGAATGCCAAAAGAAACATCTCTCTTATCTTTAACTAGGCAGTGTGATACCTGAGTAAGTTTGGCTAGATACTCGGCCTCTTCTAACGCAGCCACAGTATCAGTGAATAAAGATGTCACTCTTCGTCCTCCTCTTCCTCCTCATCTTCTCGCTGAGGCATAGGGTGAGGATCATAGTCCTCATCACCTACTCGATTAGGGTCATCAGGTGTATCTCTCCAATCTATACAGATTCGTCCCATCTTCTTCTCCTTATTCGCAATTGATACTGGTGGAATATTCCGGCCATCCGAAATCCCCGCCGCTCTCTCGATACAGAGCGGTCATCGAGCAATACTCTGAGTGATGGCGGACAGCTTCCTCTGTGTCTGACTTCCCTGCAAATCCCAGTGCAATAATTGTAAGGGCAAAGAGAATCAATAGCTTGTGTGAGTCATTCATCACGCGCCCCTCCGATATGTATACTTAACACCCTTGTGTCTGATCACTCGCTTGCGTCCTATCACTAGGTCACTGCTCGTTGTAGCTATGTAACCTCGATAGACAGAGAAGGTTCTGTCTACCGACACAAGTCGAAGGAATGGATTCAAGTTAGCCAGTAATATTTTTAGTCTAAACATTGTGAACCTCCGGTGTCCAATAAGTGTTGACTGGTCTATAGGTGCAGTCCCAAGTGTCGAAACAAGCTCCGTCAACTATTGCTGTGAGATGGCGAGAGTTTCTGACGATGGCATTGTCAGGGTGATTCTCCCAGTCCCGCAGCTTGATCAGCTTCCCGTTGGAATTCCTCGGACACTTATTTTTTTTCCAACCGATTCTTTTCAGATACTCCATCCAAACAATGTCCTGATTAGGCCAAGCGCACATCTCTAAACCGACTGCCATCAGGTCTTCAAAAACACTCTTGTACGACATTCCGGTTGCGTTACTTATTGCCCTGACTACGCAGTCATTTTTAAACTTGCGATTGATTCTTGCTGATTCGCACTGCTCAATAAAGGGGAGATGCTGCATCATTACGCAACCCTCCTGTCTTTGTTGTAACCCTTGAGAGATGCTGTCACGACCTCTGTGACGCGAGTGTGAGAGGCGATGAACTGTCTGCTAAGTTTCTTACGAACGGCGCTCATGTCGAGCGTGGCGCGTTCTGATACTGACACTGTTAGGTAATGCTCAGTGCCGCAGTATCTGCCCTCACCCTCAGCCTTGAGGCTTTCTATTAGAGCTTTCTTGTGATCGTTTAGCTCGGCAATCTGTGCTGATAACTCTGCGATCTGGTCTACTGTGTTGATATGTTTCATGTGGAACCCTCCAAGGTTTATTTAACTGAATCAATTAAGCCATCTTTCATAGTGATTTCTGCGAAGAACTCTCGCCCCTGACCAGTGATATGAGGGCGATTAGCACCGACTAAATAGCCATCTCTGCGGTACTCTTCTCCGAACATACTGGTCTCGATAAATTTTAAAGGCTCTCCAACCTGAGTCTTGAGTTCTTTTTTGCTCTTGTAATTAAATATAATCATGCGTCTTACTCCAAGTGATGGCCCCTGTCAGGGCGGTTGAATTAGAATTGAGCAAGTTTGTAACTAAGCTCGTCTTTTGATGAACAGTAGCGGTCATTCTTTAACAAAGAATCATCGCCGCCATCGATCCAGTAACCGATGTCTCGACCAATGCGATCTATTTCAATTGTTAGCCCCAGTTTAGCCGCTTGGAGCCTGATCTTGCTTAAAGGTACAGTCTTGCTCTGATTAAGGTTTTTATTTAACAATGTTGCCAGTTTCATGATGTGTCTCCGTTAAGAATGCCCCCTTGCGGGGGCGTTAATATTTAAGCGGCCTTCTCGGCTGCTTCTTCAGTAGATTGCAGTGACTTGAGGTGTGCTAGCGCCTTCTGCGCCTTCGCTGCTGCTTTAAAGAATAGCTTTTCGTCATTCTCTAACGCCTTCATCCAACTGGCTAAGTATTGCGCGTGGTCTGGTGCAGGGGTGTGTTCTATTCCTAGCTCGGCTGAGGCGAACACTGCACATAGCTCCGCGCATAGCTCCTCCTTCGCATAGTTCTCATGATTGCGCTCATAGATCTCAGGGCGATTGAGGCGCGACCTGTGTCCTGTCCAGTGACCCAGTTCGTGCAGCGCAGTGCCGTAGTAGCCTTGCTGCTTTGCTGCGTCTGTGTCACCTATAAAATCAGTGATTGCGGGTAGGACTATGTGGTCACCTATTGGTGAGTAGTGGGCTGAGTTGCTGCCTTCGACAATGCGAATGTCAGCCCCGCAGTTCGCTATGAAATCCTCGGCATTTGCGAGGGTCTCGACAGGGTCACGCTCGACCGTGACTAGCGCCTCAGCGCCTACCTGCTGCGCGTTCCAGAGAGCCACCGCTCTGAAGAATAGCCCAGTCTTTTGATCGCCTTTTGAATCTAACACTGGCTTGCCCTTGGCATCTTTTAGCTTGGTAGGCATAGGGGTTAGCACATAGGCGGAAGCCTTCTCGCCCTTTGGCACTGGCGTGTCGGTAGACTCCCAACCCTTGTAGGTAGACCATCTGGGGTCGTTGAAGCCGTTCTGCTCGGCTGCGATCCATAGCAGGAATACGTTGCCGCCTGTGTAAAAATTTCCTGTCACGCAGTTATGGTGAGATCCGTTAGCCATTTGGCCCTTCCACGGCTTAACCCAGTTCGCGCCGTGTTCTTTCATCTGTGCAAGTACCTTGCGTGTAAGGTCAGCCTGTGGGTTGCGATGTTGCTTAGTAGATGTTGCCATTGTGTGTCACTCCAAGTGATATTAAGATTATAAAGTCGTATTGCTGATATTAATGATATTGAATCTATTGTCAAACTTTTATTTCGAAAAATCTGCGTAAGCTTTTTTTGCTTCTATCACTATCTCATTTTGTCGCTGTGGCTCCGCGCACATAATCAAGGCCCAAATCACTGCCTGCGTTTCCGGCATCCAGTGATAGTCGTGCCACGCCTGATCGTGCCATTTTGTTTTCAAATGACGCTTAACTTCTCTCACAAATTTTTGAGTAATTTTCATTTTACTGCTCCTGATAATAGTCGTGATTTTTGATCTGCCACTTTTCAGTAACAGGCTTTCCTAACTCGTCCTCGTCAGTGACTATATAAACTACTGTCTTTTTTACTAGGGCATAGCGCCATCCACTCATTCCTGCAACGCCCTCTCCGCCTACCCAGACTCTGTGAGGATACTCGGCGGCCATACTCACTGAATACTCGTCTCGCTCATCATTTTTTGAGTACTCAAAATTGTTGCCGTGATCCTTCTCAATAAAGTTGCCTATCGGATTTTCTGTGTAAGTGTAGTAAGTCATTGTGTCGCTCCAGTGTTTAAAATTTTAAAGTCAAACCGTATTGGTGATGTTAATGATATCAACGGCCATTGCAAGGAAAAATTTAATTATTTTTAGTGTTGTTGTAAGTCATTGATATTAAAGGCAATCAACGATAGCAACAAATCAATAGTAGGGGCAGGGGTCAGGCTATCGTGCAGTGAGCGGCCTGTGTGAAGCTCTCAGGGCTATTGTATAAATTTTAATCAATTGCGGGTATTATCGGGATAAACTTATGGAGTAAATCAATATGGGCAAACCTAGATCAGGATTAACAGATAAACAGCGGCTCTTCGCAACGTGCGTGGGAAGTCGAGGCATGACGTATTCAGCGGCATATAGCGAAGTATACGATTGCGACAATATGGCAAGCGCTACTATAAGGAGGGAAGCCAGTAAACTAATGGCAAACCCCGACATCACCACTATGGTCAATAGGCTATTAGTAGCTAAGGAGGGTCAGATACAAGCCTCAGCCCTCTCGGACAGAGAGCAAGTTCTTAGCAAACTTCGGGGGTGGATGGAATGCGCCGAGGGTGCAGACGCGATGAAAATAAGATCTGCCGAGCTATTGGGCAAGAGTGTCGGCCTATTTAAAGATGTAGTCGAACAGAAGCAAGAGACCACTAGTGCAGATATCGAGGCCAAGCTACAGGCCAAGCTCGAACTACTATTAGCAAGTCAGGAGACAAAAGAATCCGATACAAAAGATTTGCACTAGCATTGTTACGCCTGACACATTTAATGTAGTTGACCTATCGTTCAGCAATGACACGCTTAACTATGATTGACTAATCGTTCCATAATAATATGCGTGACACTTTTTATAAGCAGACAATCGTTCCACAACCAATTTATATGATCGTTCCATAATCACCTGATCGTGTGTGCCACCCCCACCCCCCCTGACAGCTAGGCCGGGTATATGTGATATATACATAGTGATATACTCAAACAATTACCTACTTTTGGACATACCCCCCCTATGTTTTCTAGATTGCCCAATAATATCAATGACTTAGCTTCGTGCTGGTCAAATTTTGTACAGAAAAGGGGTAGGAATCCTAGTACCCCCCAAATATTTTGCAAAAAAAATTGACCTTACTCTTGTCAAGAGGCACAATATGTTAAAATTTATTACACTTGTGTCTTAAGGATTACCCTTGTTAAGGGCTTCTCTTATACGTTTGCAATACCTACTTCTAGGTATTCCTAATTTTTTAAATTAAGGATAACGCTTTCAAGAGAAATCCTTGTTAGTGAAATCCTTGTTTTCAAAAAGGCGAGTTGCGCTTGGATATTGATCAAAATTTAATCAATACATTAGATAGCGTCCCTGTTGAGGACAAGCAAGAGATCCTTAGCCTTCTTGAGCAGCTTGAAGAAGCGAAGACGATTGAGTCTGCTAGGGCTGGATACATAGATTTTGTACGCACGATGTGGCCTGCCTTCATTGATGGTGAGCATCACAAGATAATGGCTTCGGCCTTTGAGCGTATTGCTCGTGGTGAGTTAAAGCGGTTAATAGTTAATATGCCGCCCAGACACACTAAAAGCGAGTTTGCTAGTTACATGCTCCCGGCTTGGTTCTTGGGGCAGTACCCGAATAAGAAGATAATACAAACAGCCCACACAGCAGAGCTTTCTGTTGGATTTGGTAGGCGAGTTCGTAACCTTGTAGATAGCGAGGATTTTAAAAAGGTTTTCCCAGAGTTGACTCTTAGGCCCGACTCCAAGGCTGCTGGGAGGTGGAGTACCAGTGCTGGTGGTGAATATTTCGCTATTGGTGTTGGTGGTGCTGTTACAGGAAAAGGTGCAGACCTGCTCATTATCGATGATCCCCACTCGGAGCAGGAAGGACAAAGTGCTGACCCCACTGTGTTTGATCGAACCTATGAATGGTACACATCCGGGCCTCGTCAACGCCTTCAACCCGGAGGCGCTATTGTTATAGTAATGACGCGATGGCATATGCGTGATTTAACCGGGAAGATAACTAAGTCTGCCTCTCAACGGGCTGGAACAGATCAATGGGAAGTCATTGAGTTCCCTGCCATCATGTATGAGGGGTCTGACAAAGAGAAGCCACTGTGGCCTCAGTTCTGGAGTAAAGAAGAACTGGATGCCCTGAAGGCAGAACTCCCGCCTTCTAAGTGGAACGCCCAATACCAACAGAACCCCACTGCTGAAGAGGGGGCGATGGTTAAGAAGGATTGGTGGAAGATCTGGGATAGTGAGACTCCCCCACCCTGCGAATTTGTTATCCAGTCTTGGGATACTGCCTTCTTAAAAACACAACGAGCTGACTACTCTGCCTGTACAACGTGGGGCGTGTTCTATGCGCCTGATGATGACGGGAAGAGTCAGCCTAACATTATACTGCTTGATGCCTACAAAGAGCGTTTGGAGTTCCCAGAGCTTAAACAGAAGGCATATGAGATGTGGCAGATAATGCAGCCTGACGCTTTTATAGTGGAAGCCAAGGCCGCTGGAACGCCTTTGATCTTTGAGTTAAGGGCGATGGGCATTCCGGTTTCTGAGTTCACGCCCTCTAGAGGTAACGACAAGATAGCTAGGGTTAACGCCGTGGCAGATCTGTTCGCCTCTGGTATAGTCTGGTGTCCAGAGACTCGCTTTGCTGAAGAGGTAATCGATGAGTTTGCAGCTTTCCCTGTAGGAGAGCATGATGACTTGGTTGATTCATCTACTCAGGCGCTGCTTAGGTTTAGGCAGGGCGGCTTCTTGAAGTTGAAGAGTGACGAAGAGGATGAGCCATTCTATGGCGGGAAGGCAATCAGTTATTATTGATCTCAAAGAAGAAGAAAAAAAGATCGAGACTGAGATTAGGGAATGGTCATCTAATGTTATTGAGATGCCAAATCCTAATTTTAAGAATATCCCTACTTGTCCCTATGCTAAGGCAGCTTGGGAGAAGGGTTTAGTTAAGATTGTTTTTGATCATGACGGCAACGACAAGCAGTTGTTGAAGTATATCTCTAGTTATGATGATGACTATGAGTTAGTTATTGTCGTTGAGACTGACTATGATGAAGATCAAGATGGCTTTCATGAAGGGCTTGGTGAAGTTAACAGCCTGATAAGCCAAGATGTTTGGGATGATTCAGACCTGTGGGTTATGGGTTTTCATCCCTCTGATGATGAAAGTGAAGTTCTGGACGCTGAAAGTTTTGAGCCTGTTAGCGAATACAGCTATGGGCTTATTTTTATTCAAAGACTTTCTCTTCTTCAAGAAGCCTCTGATAAGCTTACGCTTACGGGTTACTATGATGTGTATCAGGACAACCCTGAAATAACTGAGATGTACGAAATCCGTAAAGACTATTACAGGAGATTCCTCGATGCTAGGCAAACAAAAAAGTATGCGCGGTAAAGTAAAAGCAATGGGCGGCGGCAAAGCTGTTCAAAAGAAAAAGATGATGGGCGGCGGCAAAACTGCTGCTAAGAAAGTTATGGGAATGAAGTCTGGAAAAGCAGCACCCAAGAAAATGATGGGTGGTGGTAAAACTGCTGCCAAGAAAGTAATGGGTATGAGATCCGGCAAAAAAGTTAACCAACTTAAGAAGATGAAGTCTGGTGGAGTGTGCCGTGGAATGGGCGCTGCAACCAAGGGCGGAAACTTTGAGGTCGTTTAATGGCTGTTGAAAAAGCTTTAATTAGCAATCCGCTTGCCATAGATGCCGAAGAGGCTATTGAGGTTAGCATAGTTAACCCTGAAGCAGTTTCTATCGAGACTGAAGATGGAGGCGTTATTCTGGATTTTAATTCAGAAGACGGCTTTATGGATGATGAGATAGTACACGGGTCTAATTTAGCGGAATACATTGATCCTCCGGTCTTAGAGATGATTGGCTCAGATCTTGTTGGCATGTATAACGCTGACAAAGAAAGCCGAGCTGACTGGGAAGAGTCCTATGTCAGAGGATTAGATTTGCTGGGCCTTCGATTTGAAGACCGTACTATGCCTTGGGCTGGAGCTTGCGGTGTCTTTCACCCAATGCTTGCTGAAGCTGTGGTTCGTTTTCAGGCTCAGACAATTCAAGAAATATTCCCTGCCAGTGGGCCAGCAAAGACGGCTGTTGTGGGCAAACTCACTGACGCTAAGTCTAAACAAGCTGGTCGTGTTCAAGATTACCTAAACTATTTAATGACACAGAGAATGTCTGAGTATCGGTCTGAGACTGAAAAGCTCTTGTTTTCTTTGCCAATTGCAGGATCTGCTTTTAGAAAAGTTTATTTCGACCCCAACCTGAACAGACCTTGCAGTATGTTTGTTCCGGCAGAAGATTTTGTTGTTAGCTATGGTGCTTCTGATCTTGAGAATTGCGAACGTGCAACTCATGTGATGAAAAAAACCCCTAATGATATTAGGAAGCTTCAAGTTTCTGGGTTCTACAGAGACGTTGATCTGCCTGCCCCTGCCCCAGACATTGGAGAGATCCAAGAAAAGTACAACAGGCTTACTGGTGACAGCGCAAACTATGAGGTTGACCACAGACATACCCTGCTGGAGATGGTTGTTGACTATGACCTGCCCGGTTTTGAGGATATGCAAGACGGGGAAGAGACTGGCATAGCGTTACCCTATGTAATTACTATCGATAAAGGCTCTAGAAAGGTTTTATCGATCAAGCGTAACTGGAATGAAGAAGATCCGCAGAAAATAAAGGTGGAACACTTCGTTCATTACACCTATTTGCCGGGCTTAGGCTTCTACGGATTCGGTTTAGTCCACATGATAGGTGGATTAAGCAAGTCAGCCACCTCATTACTGCGTCAATTAGTTGACGCTGGTACTTTGGCAAACCTTCCGGGTGGTTTGAAGGCGCGTGGCCTCAAGATTAAGGGTGATGACACCCCGATTATGCCGGGAGAGTTCCGTGATGTGGACGTTCCGGGCGGTACTATACGCGATAACATCAGCTTTATGCCGTATAAGGAGCCGTCTAACGTCCTTTATCAGCTATTAGGTGACATTGTGTCGGAAGGCAGGCGATTTGCCTCTGCTGCTGACGTAAAAGCCTCTGATATGAACGCTGAAGCCCCAGTTGGTACGACATTAGCCATACTTGAGCGCGAAATGAAGGTGTTGAGCGCAGTTCAGGCGCGTGTTCACGCTGCAATGGGGGCAGAATTAAAGATATTAAGCCGATTAGTGCATGATTATGGGCCTCAACGCTACCCATATGACGATTCAGAAGAACCACTAGCGGCAGAAGACTTCGATGATCGCATAGATATCATTCCTGTTAGCGATCCGAACAGTGGCACGATGGCCCAACGCATTATGCAGTATCAAGCTGCGTTGCAACTCTCAGCCTCAGCGCCACAGATGTATGACCTACCATTACTTCATCGTCAAATGATTGAAGTGCTGGGCATAAGGGATGCAGACAAGATTATTCCAACGGATAAGGACATTAAGCCTACAGATCCTGTCACTGAGAACATGATGATCATGACGGGAGAGCCTGTTAAAGCCTTCGCATACCAAGATCACGAGGCCCACATACAAACTCATATGGCTGCTATGGAAGATCCTAAGATTCTTAAGATGCTTGCAATGGCTCCAGATGCAAAAGTGAAACAGGCGGCTATGATGGCGCATATAGCAGAGCATGTTGCTTTCCTCTATCGACAACAGATAGAAAAAGAGCTAGGTGTTGAACTGCCTCCGCCAGATGAACCATTACCAGAAGATATTGAATTCAGGTTATCCAAGCTCGTTGCCCCTGCCGCTGCACAACTCACCGGGAAGGGCAAGAGAGAGATGGAAGCCCAACGCATACAGGAGCAGATGAAAGATCCAATCATCCAGCTCCAACAAGCTGAATTGCAGCTCAAGGCCAAGCAAGCTCAAGACAAAGCTCAAACCGATATGGCTAGGATTCAAGTTGATCTTCAAAAGAGTAAGGAGAAGAACGAGCTTGAAAGAGAGAAGTTGTCTCAAGAAGTCAAAGTTGAGGGCGTTAAGATTGGTGTTCGCGTAGCTGAGGATGCATCTAGAGAAGAGATAGAGAGATCTCGGATGCAGTCAAAGGATATGCTTGATGGCGTTAAAGTCGGTGTCGAAATAGCGAAGGAGCTATCTGGTGAGTGATGTTTTTAGTAATGATGCGTTAAGGGTTGTAAGAGAAGGTATCCGATCAATGATGAATGATGTTAGTGATCACGTCAGTACGGGTAGCTGTAAGACCTTTGATGAATACTCTAAGTGTTGCGGGATGATAGAAGGTCTTGCTATGGCTGAGAGAGAAATCCTTGATATAAATCAAAGGATTGAAAGCGCGTAATTCTCCGCATTATGCGGTGCAAGTGACTCTGGACACTATCTTCCAGTGCTGAGGAAATGAAATGAGCAACGCTGCTACTGTAGAAATTGGATCGGTTACTGCCAAGGTGGAGACAAATGACGAGACAGATGTTGAGTCAAAGCCCACTCAGTTACCTGAGCCTGCTGGATATAAGATATTAATAGCATTGCCTGAAGTTGATGAAAAGACTGATGGTGGAATCATTAAAGCGCAGTCAACAAGACAACAAGAAGAAGTTGGTTCTATTGTCGGGTTTGTCATGAAGCTTGGCCCAGATGCTTATCAGGATAAGGAAAAGTTTCCTAATGGCCCCTACTGTAAAGAGGGCGATTTCATTCTGATGAGGTCTTATTCTGGAACTAGGTTTTCTATACATGAACGAGAGTTCAGGCTTATTAATGATGACAGCGTAGAAGCTATTGTTGACGATCCAAGAGGCATTAGAAAAGTATGAGTGATACAGATCTGTACGAAGAGACTAGCAGTGAAGACAAGTTTTTTGGCGTGAGAACTCAGATTGGCAAGAAAGCTGGGCCAGTTGAGACAGAGTCAGCAAGCGATATTGAAGTCACCGTTGTTGATGACACTCCGAAAGATGACAAGAACAGACCTACGTTTGGAGAGGATACTCCAGCCGATGATGGTATTACTGAAGAAGAACTAAAAGGCTACAAAGGTTCTACTCAGAAAAGAATAAGCAAGCTTGTTGCCATTAATAATGATGACAGAAGAAAAAGAGAAGATGCCGAGAAGATGCGCGATGAAGCTGTTCGCGTAGCTCAAGAGCTTGTTCAAAAGAACAAGAGCTATGAGTCTATGATAAATCGTGGCGAGACAGCTCTTATTGATTCTGTGAAGCAAAAAGCAAAACTTGACTATGAGAATGCCAAGAGTAGTTATAAAAATGCTCATGAAGAAGGCGATACTGATAGGATAGTTGCTACTCAAGAAGCTTTAAATCTTGCTCAGTATGAGTTAAAAGAGATAGAGAGAAAGGAAAACGGTAGGCAGTTTGCTCAAAAAACTAGGGAAGCTCAGGCTCAACAAGCTACTCAAGTTCAAGCACAGCCTCAACCGCAACCTCTTTCTGATAAGCAAAGAAATTGGAAGGAAGACAATCCTTGGTTTCTGAATCCTAGTTACAAGGATATGACTGCTTTAGCTTACGGGATGCATGAGAAGTTAATTAAAGATGAAAGATTAGACCCGTCAAGCGATGAATACTATAATAGGATTGACGCTACAATGCGTCAAAAGTTTCCTGAATACTTTGGTGAAGATGATCGCTCTGGGAGAGTAGTTCCTTCTGCACCGAGCAGGGTAAACGTGGTTGCCCCAGCCAGTAGAAATAATGGCGCAAAACCACGCACAGTAGAACTAACTCCCAGCCAAGTTTCTCTCGCAAAGAGACTTGGACTCACTAACGAGCAATACGCCAGACAACTCATGAAGGGGTAATTAATGGCTAATCAGCGCACACCACGCTCTAACGAGAGCAGACAAACCGAAGCTAGAGTTAACGATAGCTGGCTTCCAGCATCAGTGTTACCCGTCCCTGATCCTAAAGACGGCTGGGCTTTTCGATGGATAAGAACCAGCGTTCTAGGACAGCCAGATAACACTAACGTCTCTCAGAAGATGAGAGAAGGCTGGGTTCCTGTTAAGTCAGATGATCATCCAGAGATGCAAGTCATGTCTGATTTGAACTCGCGTTTTGTCGGGAACATCGAAGTTGGTGGGCTTTTGCTTTGCAAAGCTCCTCAAGAAGAGATGGATAAACGACAAGAGTATTATCAGCAAATGGCTGCTAACCAGATGGAATCTGTAGACAATAGCTTCTTAAGAGAAAACGATCCCCGTATGCCTATGTTAAAACCTGACAGGACTACGAGGACTTCTTTTGGAAAAAGCTGATACCGTTAAGGTTCGGCTATAATTGAGGTAATTCCTAATGGCTGCAACCGCAACCCCTATGGGAGCGGAACCAGTTGGCACTTTGTCTGCCAGTGGTTCCTTCTCCGGCAAGATGCGACATATAAAGATCGCTAGTGGCTATGCTGCTAACATCTTTTATGGCGATTTTGTAAAAATGGTAGCTGCTGGTGTTGTTCAAAAAGACACTGGTACTACTACGTTGACACCTGTTGGTGTGTTTATGGGCTGTGCTTTTACAGATCCCACCACTAAGCAGATGACGTTCTCTCAGATGTGGCCCACAGGAACAGTAGCTTCTGATGCTGTTGCTTATGTCATTGATGACCCCGATGCTGTATTCAGGATGCAGGGTGATGCTTCTTTAGCTCAATCTGATCTTGGTAACAATGTCGCGGTTGTACAGACTGCTGGCTCAACTGATATAGGCCGAAGCAAAAATGCTTTGGATAGTTCAACTGCCGCAACAACTGGCACACTTCCTTTGCGAATTGTGGAATTTGTTAACGGCCCAGACAGTGCAGTTGGTGATGCCTTTACTGATGCCTTAGTGTTCTTTAACTTTGGTGACCATCAGTATCGTCAAACTACTGGCACAGGCACATAAGGAGACTAGCGAATGGCGATTTCAAGAGCGCAAATGCTCAAAGAGCTACTTCCGGGTCTTAACGCCCTGTTTGGCTTAGAGTATGAAAAGTACGAAGACGAACACACTATGATCTACGAAAGTGAATCATCTGATCGTTCGTTTGAAGAAGAAGTCAAGCTAAGTGGTTTTGGCGCGGCTCCTGTGAAGGCTGAAGGTAGCGCGATATCTTACGATTCCGCACAAGAATCTTTCACTGCCCGTTATAACCACGAGACCGTAGCAATGGGTTTCAGCATTACAGAAGAAGCTATGGAGGATAACCTCTATGACTCTCTGTCTGCTCGTTACACTAAAGCTCTGGCACGAGGTATGGCTTACACGAAGCAGGTTAAATCTGCTTTCCCCCTTAACAATGGTTTCTCCAATGCCTTTCAATCTGGCGATGGCGTAAACTTGTTCACTGCTGCTGGCGATGGTGTTGCTGGCGGTAATGGTCATCCCCTTGTTAATGGTGGTACTAACAGCAACCGTCCGGTAACTGCTGCCGATTTGAATGAAGTCTCTCTGGAAGACGCTGTGATTAACATCGCTGCGTATACCGATGAGCGAGGTCTTCTTATCGCTGCCCGTCCTCGGCGTTTGATTGTTCCGCCTGCATTGATGTTTGTTGCTACTCGCCTACTGGAAACAGAGGGTCGAGTCGGTACAGCCGATAACGACATCAACGCACTTCGTAATAACGGTTCTATTCCAGAAGGGTATAGCGTCAATCATTATTTGACTGACAGCAATGCTTTCTTCTTGATTACCGATATTCCGAACGGCATGAAGCATTTCGAGCGTACTCCGCTTGAGACTTCAATGGATGGAGACTTCGATACTGGTAACGTGCGCTACAAAGCGCGTGAGCGTTATTCGTTCGGCGTATCTGATCCGCTGGGAATCTACGGTTCTCCCGGTACTTCGTAAGAAGTGCATGTCAGATTGGGGGCTTCGGCCCCCTTTCTTTTAGAAGCTGCATTTTTGCAGTGAATGAGCTATGCTTTTATTAATCCGGGGCTAACCCGCTTATCTGACCGTCCCCGGCGGACGAACATGCAGACAGATACGCAACATAACTCGCATGTGAGGAACTACCTATGGGTACTACAACTTTCTCTGGCCCGGTAAAAGCGGGAACTATCTCCAATACTACCGGAACAACTCTCGGCAAGGACGTAAAGAACACGGGCCAAGTGACTATGGCTCAGACGTTCTCAACTGGCACTTCGCTTTCTGCTGGAGCCTCTGCTGCGAACGCTACTACTGTAGTTATTCCAGCCAACTCTCAAATTATTGACATCGTAATAGAATGCCCTTCAGCTATGGCGGGTGCTACAGCAGTGCTGAGTATTGGCGATAGTGTTGGCGGTAACGCTACATTTCTTAACACCTTCTCTATTACAGTGGCCTCTGGCGTAGGTCGAAAGTATCCTACCACTGAAGCTGGCGGCGCTCTTGCTTGGGCAGACACTGGAACTGCGGATAAGAAACTGACTTGGACTACTACCGGAGCCACTAGTGGTGGTGAAATTAGAGCGACTGTCCTGTATCAACAAAACATTAATCTCTCCTAAATTGGGTTATTAAAAATTACTTAATTTTAAGGAGTAATATATGGCTGATTTAGTTACCTCTCAAACTATTCAGGATGGCGCTAGAGTTGCCATCCTGAAGTTTACAAATGTAAGTGATGGTAATGGCGAGGCGGGTGTTGTTAAGGTTAATGCGTCCTCTCTTGGTGCAGATCCCCTAACCGGGAAAGCGTGTAGCGGAGTTGTTGTATCTAGAATACAGTTCGTTACTTATAAGATGGATGTCAAAATAGAATTTGAGGCAACGGCAAATACTTTAATTGCCTATCTTCCTGAAAATTATTCTGACGATTTAGATTACAGAGATTTTAGCGGCATACCAAATAACTCTGCTGGCGGCAAGACTGGAAATATAGTCTTTACAACCACTGGTGCTGCGTCAGGAGATGCTTACTCAATAGTAATGACTTTAAATAAGACTTACACATAACATGAGAAGGTATTACGGCGGCGGAACAGTAGCCAAGTTTAAAGATGGCGGAAGCACCAAGGATGCTTGCTACCGAAAGGTTAAGGCAAGATACAAGGTGTTTCCCTCTGCTTACGCTTCTGGTGCTATAGCTAAGTGTCGCAAGGTTGGCGCTGCTAATTGGGGTAATAAATCCAATGGCAGTTCGTAAAACCGAGAAAGGCGCAGCGTTAAAGCGCTGGTTTAAAGAAGACTGGAAGGATGTCAAAACCGGAAAGGCTTGTGGCAGAAAGAAAGGCGATAAGAGAGGTACTCCTTATTGTCGCCCAACAAAGAAAGTCTCTAGCAAGACCCCTAAGACATCAGGAGAAATGAGCGCCGCAGAAAAGAAAAAGAAAGTGGCTGAGAAGAAGAAGCTTGGTCAGCCTGCTGGTAAGCCTAGAAGAGTTTCCGCTGTCAAAAGAAAAACTAAGTAGTAAAAAAGTTAGAGGTGAAAGCTAATGGTTACGTTTACTGATGCAAAAAAACGTAAAATGATTAAAGATCTTAGAAAGGCTTCTAAGTCACACGCTGGTCAAGCAGATATACTTGAAAAATCATTACCAAAAAGTAAGTCAGTAAAAAAGAAATGAGTCTTTCTAAATCCGAAAAAGAAAAACTTAAAAGGTATAAGCTTGAAGGTCTTAATAAGCCCAAGAAGACACCAAGCCATCCTACCAAGAAAGGAATCGTTGCTACTAGAGTTGATGACAAAATAAAGATTATAAGGTTTGGTGACCAGAAGATGGGGCATAACTATTCTTCTGAGGCAAGAAAAGCATTTAAAAGCAGGCACGGAAAGAATATAGCTAAAGGCCCAAGCAGTGCTGCGTACTGGGCAAACAAATTATTTTGGTCTGGTTCTGAGGGCAGCAAGAAAAGTCCCCCTAAGTCTCAGAAGAAGAAGTATGTGTAATGCTCAGTAGATCACAGATGGGTAAAGAGATTATGGAATCACCTGCTCAAAAGATTAAAAAGGTTATGTCCGAGTACAAAGCTGGAGATCTTAAGAGTGGCTCTGGTGAAAAAGTAACCAGTCGTGATCAGGCGGTTGCTATCGCTATGTCTGAATCTGATTCTGTTGAGAAGAAATTCGATGGTGGTAGGATTATTAACCGTGACGGCAGAGCTGTCCGTGGATTAACCAGAGGCGTAATCAGATAATGGCTACTAGCGGATCATACTCTTTTAATCTAGATATAGGCGATATCATAGAAGAGTCCTATGAGAGGGCTGGAGTAGAGCTTAGGAGCGGCTATGATTACAGAACCGCTAGGAGAAGCTTGGATCTTTTGATGCTTGAGTGGCAGAACAGAGGGTTAAACCTCTGGACGGTGCAGTTTGCTAATATCACGCTAACTCCGGGGACGGGTCGTTACGTCTTGCCTTCAAAAGAATTAGATATTATTGAGGCATTTATAAGAACAGATTCTGGAAACACCTCTAGCCAGTCTGATCTGATGATGCAGAGAATATCTATAAGTCAGTATTCTCATCTAACAAATAAGTTAACTGAAGCTAGACCTTTACAGTTTTGGATTGAGAAAGAACCCTCTCAGATAGCAATCAACCTTTGGCCTGTGCCAGATACTGCTGAAACATATACGTTATGTTATTACTATATGGAGAGAGTGCAAGATTCTGGCAAGCCTTCTTCTAACAATATGGATGTCCCGTCAAGGTGGTTGCCTTGCCTTGTTGCTGGTTTGGCATATCAAATCAGTGTAAAAAGACCAGAGGTTTCTGAAAGAGCGCCGTTGCTTAAGCAAGTTTATGATGAGCAATGGGAGTATTGTTCTGACGCAGATAGAGAGAAAGCTGCTTTATATGTTGTGCCGGGAGGCTATCAATACTTATGAGTAGTTATGCTAATGGCAAACGAGCCTTTGGGATGTGTGACCGCACAGGCTTCAGATACAACCTCAGAGATTTAGTTCCTCAGATAGAGGATGGTAGACCTAATGGTATGCTGGTTGGTCGTGATGTTCTTGACAAAGATCAGCCTCAATTACAATTAGGTAGAATAAGAATGAATGACCCTCAAGCTTTAAGAGATCCAAGACCTGATAGAGGCTTGGCGGCTAGTAGAAGGTTGTTCTCTTGGAACCCTGTTGGTCTTGTCGGACTAGATATGTTCGGGCAGGTTGGCACTGTTAGGGTAGAGATAAGCTGATGGCTTGGACATATACGACATTAAAGACGGCTATACAAGATTACTTGCAAACCACTGAGTCTAGCTTTGTCAGCAATCTTCCTACGTTTATTACTCAGGCAGAAGAAAGAATACTTAGAACCGTTCAACTCCCAGACTTCAAGAAGAACGTCACCGCAAACGTAAGTAATGGCAATCAATATTTAGCAATGCCATCTGATTTTTTGTCTCAATATTCAATGGCAATTGATAACTCAGGATATGAATACCTTCTTTTTAAAGATACTAACTTTATCAGAGAAGTTTCTCCAGACGTTACTGCTAAGGGCGTTCCTAAATATTACGGAATATTTGATGATTCTAATTTCATACTTGGCCCTACGCCAAATGCAGATTTTTTTGTCGAGCTTCATTATTTGTATAAGCCTTTGTCTATATCATTAGATCCTAGCGGAACAAGTTGGCTGGGAACAAATGCTGAGAACTCGATGCTGTATGGCTCTCTTATAGAAGCATATACTTATCTTAAGGGAGATCCAGACCTGATGTCTTTGTATCAATCAAAGTTTGATGAGTCTCTTGCCCAGCTTAAAATACTTGGCGAAGGCTACAATACAACAGACAACTACAGAAGTGGTTCTGTCTTTGTTAGGAGAGGCTAATGCTTGGAGTAGAGGGTGAGACAAGTTCAGGTATGAAGTTTGAAGTTCATACAACGTCTCATCGAGGTTGGACTCCAGAAGAGTTGTCTGAAAGAGCTATGGAAAAGTTTATTGCTGTTAGCGATACAGCAGACCCATTACTAAAAGCCCAAGCTTTTGCATTCAGAGAAAACGTAAAAAGTCTTTTTGTTTTTTACATGAAGGAAGCTATTAGGTCTGACAGAACAACTGTCAGTGCCAAGCTTAACCAACAAGGTCACGCTGAATTGGCTGGCATTATAAGTAAACTATAGGAGAAGCCCCTTATGGCTATTAGTCAAGCAATGTGTACAAGCTTCAAAAAGGAGCTTCTTAACGGCATACACGCATTTGGAACAACAGTTGCTCGTGGTGGCACAACGGCGGATACATTTAATCTTGCCCTGTACACAAACTCTGCAACGCTAGGCGCAGCAACTACGGCGTACACTACGTCTAACGAAGTGTCTGGAACAGGGTATACAGCTAAAGGAGCGGCGTTAACGGCAGTAGCACCTACTAGCTCTGGAACCACAGCTTTTACTGACTTTAATAATCTGACTTTTTCTACAGCTACCATTACAGCTCGTGGCGCTATGATTTTTAATGACACACAGTCTGGAGATCCTGCTGTTGCTATCTTGGATTTTGGTGGCGATAAGACATCAACTGCTGGCGATTTTACTATTGTGTTTCCTACCGCTGATGCTAGTAACGCGATTATACGGATCGCCTAGTAGATGGCTGACGGTTGGGGTCGTAACACTTGGAGTTCAGGCTCTTGGGGTGAAGGGGTTGATGTAACCGTCCGTCTCGGTGGTTGGGGCAGAGGCTCGTGGGGACAAGATTCGTGGGGGGAGTCTACAGGACTTTCCGCTACAGGGTTTGTGGGAGCTGTATCTGTACAAGAAGGAGGCTCTGTATTCGTTACCGGGGTTGCTGGAACAACGACTCTTGGTGAAGTCGTTGCTAACGCCGATGGCGATATTGATGTTCTTGGTAATGCTTGTACAGGACAAATAGGAACAGCGTCTGTCACCGCAGATGCAAGTGTATCTGTAACAGGAGTTGTGGGGACAACTAGTCTTGGTTCTGCTGGGGTTTTAGGATCTGTAATAGTAGAACCGACAGGGGTTGTAGGCACAACGAGTCTTGGCAATGTTGCACCAATAATTAATGGACAGTTTGATGTAACAGGAGTTTCGGGAACAACTGTTTTAGGATCAGCTACTGTAGATCTTCAGTTGCTTGTTAATGTTACTGGAGTTCAAGGCACTACGGCATTAGGTGCTGCTTCTGTAGATGCATCAACAATTATTAATGTTACTGGAGTTGAGGCTGTTGGTCATGTTGGACATGCCTTGGTATGGGGTAGAATAGTGCCTAACCCCGGAACTATTTGGAAGGAGATCGCGGCGTGAAGATATTTAATAAAGCAAAAACAATTAATGGCGTTGTAGATACCAATCACGAAATAGAAATAGTTTGTGCTGATTGTGGTTATGATTTAGATGAATCAGAGTTTGCAGCAGATACTTGTTCAAATTGCGGAGCGGCTTTGTCGCTAAGACAAAACACAACGATTTATGCAACTAGCGTCCCGGCTGCGGCTGGCGATGTTTCGCTATAGTCACTGGAGATATAGATGGCTACTTATGATAATGACCTTAGATTAAAAGAAATTGCCACAGGTGACGAAAGCGGAACTTGGGGTACGAGTACAAATGTAAACCTTGATTTAATTGCTGATAGTTTTAGTTTAGGCACTAAGCAAATGGCTTCTGATGCTAACCAAACTTTCACTATGCCTGACGCTACGGCGGATGGGGTTCGTTCGCTATACCTCAAAATTACCTCGGCGGGTTCTCTTACGGCTACACGCGAGGTAACACTTGGCCCAAACACTATATCTAAAGTATGGATAATCGAAAACGCTACTACTGGAAGTCAAATTATTACGATCAAGCAAGGTTCTGGTGCTACGGTGAATGTGGCTAACGGCTCCAAGACAATGGTCGTTACTGACGGGGCGGGTACAGGTGCGGCTGTATTTAACGCCAGCCCAACAGTTACTGCGGGTACGGTAACAAGTGTCGGTGGTACGGGTACAGTTAACGGGATTAGTCTGTCTGGCACTGTTACAAGCTCAGGTAACCTGACGCTTGGTGGAGCTTTGTCTGGCGTTAACTTAACCTCTCAAGTTACAGGCACACTCCCTATCGCTAATGGCGGTACGGGTACAACAGCAACAACTTTTGCAAATCTAACTAGCAACGTAACAGGTACACTTCCTGTTGCTAACGGCGGAACTAACGGCACTACTGCGGCTACGGCTAGAGCAAGTCTTTCAGCTAATTCTTTGCCAGTTCTTAAAAGCGGAAATTACACCGCAGCAGTAGGCGAGTTTG
>Ga0209337_1000210_pt1 | contig 46640 bp, 23 predicted proteins | sample LinPmetageLP53_FD_184044 | JGI IMG/M metagenome (GOLD analysis project Ga0209337, IMG submission 184044) | Marine viral communities from the Pacific Ocean - LP-53 (SPAdes) (version 2) | ecosystem: Environmental > Aquatic > Marine > Oceanic | place: Pacific Ocean | collected 2010-02-08
TTGTTGCGTTTTAACTTTTGTATTGCATAATACTTTTTTACCGTCGATCATTTCATAACCATTGCCAAGTACTTTTTTATGTTGTTTATCTATCATATTATTACAATCATTTTTACATACTAACGCTTGCCAATCTTTTTTATTAGTCCATATATAAGTAGTTTTTTTATAACCCCAATCACTATATTTACAATAGTCCACAACATAAAATGGTATATCTGCCATTATTGGCCTATCTTTTAACCTGCCTTTTGGGTTTTCTATAAACCATAATGTAGGGTTAAAATATTTAATTATTTCTAAACTTTTTAATACTAATTTATCAGCTTCTAACATATCTTGCTCCATTATCTCTTTTGTATAAATTTTACCTTTTCTGTTTCTACCTAACCAACAATTTTGTAAATAACTATATTCAGTACATGGAGGCGATGCCCAAACAACATCAAAATAGTCCTTGGGGTATTGTTTATAATCAAACTCCATTATATCTATTTTGTGATCGGCTTCTAATATCATATCTACACTTATACTGTTCCACCCCAAGGCATCACAACATTTGCCAACACTCTTTGTACCGCTAAATAACTCAAGGCAATTCATATATTATATTATATAGATTATTTAAATTTATCTAATAAACTCATTTAAATTTTTATCTAAAACCATTATAGAAAAATACCCATTTGGCACAAATATAGTAAAATATAATGCCAAACGGGTATATTAATAATTAATAACAATTATCCCAATAATTTTGTTGCCCATAAGTTGTATTATTTAATGGTTGTACTCTGCCTGTAATTTCTTGTTTTAATTTGCGTTCTTGTTCTGTCTTTTTTAATTCTTCCTGTTTCTTTTGTTTTCTTGTTTTTCTAATCTTCTCATAACCCATTATTGCATTTAATGATGCCTTTTCTAAATCTTCTTGTGTATAGTATTGTTTATTATCTTTAACAACTGGTTTTGGTTCTGGTTCTGGTTCTTTAAGTACTTCTGGTTCTTTAAATACTTCTTCTACGGGTTCTATAACTACTTTTTTTGGTTTTCTAATACCTGCCTTTGCTCTTAAATCTTCTAATTCTTTATCTTTTATTGCTTTTTCTAAATTTTTTTTTTCTTTCTTCATTGCACTATTTCTGCGTCTTGTTTCTAATGCTTTTACCCGGGCTTCTGCTAATTTTGCTTTATGTTCTTCTGTTAATACACGCTTTTTTTTAACGGGTTTTGGATCGGGTATAATTTCTTGAGCTTGTTCTGGTTCTATAACTTCTTTTATAACTAATTTTGGTTTTTCATTAAATATATCATGTTCTGTAATTTCTGGTACATTATTTGGTACATCATCAATAATTGGGTTGGGTTCTTCTTCTTCTATTATTGCTTCTTCTACTTTTGGTATAAAATCCATTTATATTATATAAAATATAATAAATATTTTGTATAAATTATTAAAAATTACTAAAACTTTATAAAAGTTTCTAAAAAGATAAAAAGGTAATTAATCTAAAAAATTAATCTGGTAAAAGTACTTTGCGTCCTGCTCTATATAATGGTGTTTCTGATTGTTTAAAGTGTAAAATTATAACGGTTTCACCTGTTAGATCATCTACTAATACTTCTTTATCATCACTAATAGATAAACTCAACTCATTTAAATATATTGATTCTGAATTTTGTAATTTTACATATACACGCTGTCCAGGTTCAAAATATAGGCCTGTGCCAATCTCTCTGTTGCTTTGGTCAAATCGTGGCATATGGTATAAAATTTTACTTATTCGACCAGTACCCGCATTAAATGTTTTTTGTGTCATATTATCTAATCTAACAAATAAACTACTATTTGCCTTTAATAATGGTGTATTATCAGAATCATACACCGCCAATTGGGCATCACCAGGTGGGCTCACCTGTGCTGAACTATCTAAAATTGCCCGTGCTGTAAAACCTAATTTATATTGTATGTTGGCACCTTCTGTACCTTGGTAATGTGTATTATCTGGTACTAAAACTAATATTTTTTCATAATCTAACATTTTTGCTGTGCCGGCACCCGTACAACCTTTACATGGGTAAAACACGGTAGATAATTCATTATTATACCATCTTGTGTCAAGTTCTATACAATTGGCAATAGTACCCTCAAGACGCATACGCTCATACCAACTTGTATTTTTGCTACTAGATGTTAAACCTTGCCCCATTGCTACACCATGGTATGTTGTCATTGTGGCACTTTTAGTACTATCCATTATAAGTATTTTTGGGTAAAGTGCCCAACAATTCTGGTTTGCGGGTTTTGGTACATTTTTTACCGCTGTTGCATTCTGTCCAACAGTGCCACCGCTTCTTTGGTTCCAACTAGATATTAAAACATATGTACCCGATTTTATGCTAAACATCGATATTGACACTATTTCATTATTGACCTCAAATCTTAATTTACTAAACTCATTCCCATTAGTACTCATATTGTACCTACCTTGCCCCCTTACACTTTGGGCATCAAATGCACTATCCGCAAATGTATTAACTATGCCATTATTACCCTTAAAATAAATAATTTCACGCATACTACATGGGGCACCTGGTACATTTTCGTCAGGATCTCTAACATAATGTCCCACTCTGAGCCATCTATCACCACCCGGTACAACTTGCCCGCATTCTACTACATAATCGTATGTAATGTTGCTAATTTCGCTAAAATCGTTGCCCGCATTGTTTTTATATTCTATTTGCCCATTACTTTTACCAGTACCACGGCATAAACCAATTTGCCAATTATTATTAAATGAGTAATCTTTACCCACATTATCTTTATGTAGTCCCGATAAATCCCACTCCATAATACCCCCTTTTCTTTCTAATGGGTTTTTATTTAACCATATTGAGTGGTGGTTTGCTTCATCGCCGGCACCTACGGTATCTTTGGGGGCAAATTTTACACCCACTCCCGGACTTTCTGTGACAACATAAGGTGCGGGAGTGCCACCCCCTTTAAGTGTCCATGTATAATCCGCCTCCGCTTGAGTAAATAAATTTGCTACTACTGTTGGTTGTTCGCCAACTGTAATCCTAAAACCCTGAAAACCCGTACCAGTGGTAATGGGCACCGCACCTGATGAACCTCTTAAAATCTCCATTTTAGTTTTACTATTACCATTGTTAAAATATGCAGGGGTAGGCAAGCCATTTTGGAGCCCTTCTTCTACTAAACGCCTAAACTCATCAATATTAACATAAGTGTCCTCATCGATATTTGGGGCACAAATTATGGGCATACCCGTTGACTCTAATACATTATCTATACCGTCTGTATCTGTTCTGACATTTCTATTTAAATACATGTACCACCTATCAGCGGGTGACACTCTAATTAAACCATCTTTATTTAATTTAACAGATTGTACCGCTACCTCACTATTTGGTGGTAGTTCTATTGTCTGCGTCATATGGTTAGTAAAACTAAAAGGTGCCTGCCCTTTATAAGTTCGATCATAATCCAAACCGCTTTCATTGTTATTACTACAAATTACCAAACTCATTTTATATAATTAACAAATAAAAAAAAAATAAACTAAATATTTTAATATTTTATATAAATACTTTTAATTTATTAATTAAAAAAATTTAATTAATAATTTTTTATATTGTATAGTATTATAAAATGACAGATGTAAAAGATCCCAAAAATGTTGTACCACAGGTTGATAATATGTTAGATTTACAATTTAATCCAAAAGTAGATAAAACGGCAAAAATTAAAGAACAAGATATATTTGACCCTGAGGTTGCAAAAAAGGCAAAAATTAAGGCAATGGCCAGTATGGATAAAACCGCACAAAATATTAAGGCAGGTAAAAAGATTAAGGCAAGGCATAATAGTAGTTATTAAACCTATTTGGCAAAAATATATGTATAATAATATGCCAAATGGGTATATTATATAATAATTAAAAAAAGATAATTTTAAAAGTTTTGGTTATTTTATTGTTTATTTATTCGTCTTCTTCTTCGCTATCGGTTAAATTAAATTCTTCTTCTTCTTCTTGTGGTTTTGGTTTTCTGTAATTGTATAACTCTTTGTGTTTTTCTAATTCTTCTATATTTATTGTGTATGTTGTATTACTAGTAATTTTGCCGTTTTCTTGTTTCTTTGTACTTTTCTTGTTTTTTATAATATCTGTACCAAAACACATTTTATACATTTTTACCATGTATTGTTGGCAAGTTTTAAGGTCTGTAAAATCTGGTGGTTTTTTACTTCTATTTCTAAATACTAAATTATATTCTTTTAAAAATATTTCTGCTGTTTTTTTTTCTAATGCATTATCTAATAATATATTGTCTTGAGGGTATAAATGTTTTTGGCACATACATTTAAATTTATGTATTGTTAATAATTTACTTTCGTTTGTAGTTGTTTTATTTACTATATATTCTTCTTTTATTTCTAATTTGTCTTTTACTTCTTGTTCTGTTTTAATAAAATAATCTATTGTTGTAAGGTGTTGTGTTAATGTAAAAGGTGTTAAAAACATTTCTTGGTATTTAGATAATTGCCCCCAAGGTATGTTTAACATTTCGTTAATTTTTACAAATGCTGGTGGGTAATATTTTAATATATCTAAATCTTTTTCTGATTCTTCTAAATCTTCTAAATATGTTTTATCATATTCTATTAAATCTTTTTCTTTTATTTCTTTTACATCTTTTAATAAATCTTTTACCCCTTTTTCGCCAGTTTGTGTAAATGCCAATGGTAATTTAAAACCTCTTGCCCGCATAATTTGTAAAAAGTGGGCAAATTTATTTGTATTAAAACAATCTGCCATATATCTATATCTGGCCAACAATTCTAAATATATTTTATCTTCTTCTGTTGTGTCTGTGCCACACAGATTAAATAATTTACAACCGTATTGTTGGTATTGTTCTATTTCTTCTTCTATTTCTGTATAATTATGGTATTGGTATGGTTGCCATTCTTTTTTTGCAAATAGATAATAAACCTTAATAATGTTTCTACATCTACATATTTGTTGTACCATTTTTTGTGGGTCGATTGTGTGCCCTTTGTAATAACAAAATACGGGGCGTTCTATTACACTGTCTAACCCATATAAGATTGCTGGACTATAAATTACCCTATCGTGGCTATCTAAACTTTTTAACCCTTTTACCCAAGTTTTAGTTTTACTATCGTACCAACCATCAGATGTAATAATTAAATAATCTGTATTTACATGTGCTATTACTTCTGCTTGTGTTTTACTATCGCAACAAATTAACCATTTTTTATTTTCTTTTACTTTCTTAATAAATTTGTTAAAACTAAATACCTCCCTTGCTTCTATACCTGTATTGTGTTTATAATTATTTTGTATAAATGTATGTTCTAAATCGTTTGCTTGTAAAAATCTAATGCTAATATCGTTAATGTCTGCGTCTGTACCAATAAACCTATTACATTTTTTTAATAATGTTAATAACATATAATAAACTTGTGTGCGTGTTTTTGCCATTGTTGGACTACATATTAAATGTTCTATTAAACTATTATACTCATCTAGGTAAATTGTATAATTTTTTAATAGATATGTCTCCCAATTTGCCAATTTAATTAAACTATCTACCGTAATTACTATATTATCACCTTGCCACATACCCCAACATGCCCCCAATTGGCATTCTTCGGTTATATCTTCGTGCCAATGGCATTTAATGCCGTGGTCTGTAAAAATTCGCATCTGTTCTTTACCTAAACTAACCCTACTAACAATACTAATAAAAGGTTTGTTTTTACAATAATGTTTAAAACTTGTTGTTTTACCAGTGCCCGTATCGCTCTTAACTAACATACTTGAGGTTGTTTCTTTAAAAAACCCATACCCTAATTTTTCTTTATCGATTACTAACAATGGTTTTGTTGTATTATCTGGTACTGGTTTATATTTGTAATAATCTAACATTTGGCGTGCATTTTTTAATTTACATTGTAATAAACAATGGTTGACCATAAACAATTTATTATGATCTGTAATACCATCCCAATTATCGTTATTTTTTTTCTCGTTATATGTCTTGCCACCATGTGTTTTGCTAATTTCTTGCCATATTTCTTTTTTACCTAATGTTTTTAATGCTGTTGTTAATTTTACCCAATCGCCATAATCTGTATAATAACTTGTTGGCATATTATTAAAAATTTTCTTAATTAAATGGTCTGTAAAACCAAACTTATATACCCCAAGGTCTATAAAATCTTCTTCTACTTCTTCTACTTTTTTTGTAATTGGGTTTTTTACTTTAATAATTTTGTTTCTGATCTTCTTCGGTTTTTTCTTATATAAATTATCTTTTAAAAACATTGCCAATTTTGGTGGGCATTTATCTATTTTAGACATATTAAATACTGTGTATGGTTTGCCATTAATTTTACTACCTGGTGCCACTACATAACCACCATCACTTCTAATATCTAAATTTAATTCTGCGTTTTGTGTTTGTTTTATGTTTTCTGCGTACCAAGAATTGTAGGCAAAATATAAGTGCCAACCACCAGATGTAGTATTTACCGCAAATATATTATGTTTTTTTACATATGTTGCAATATCGCCAAAATTACTTGTAAATTGGCATTTATCTTTATCTTTATAATTATCTATATCTAATACCCATAACCCATTAACTTTACCACAAGGTATGCCGTGGTTATTATTTTTATTATCTAAATCTTTTAAATCTCTATTTACCCATTTATGGCGGTTATCTTTTGCCCATTCTGTACCTGGTAATTTAGTATTATGCCCCATTTTAAATGTAGTAAATTTGGTTGCCATATTAATAGTACCCACATAATTTTTTTGGTCTTCTAATTCTATATTATTATCTGTCATTTTTTCTATACCCCCTTTTATTATTAATATTAAATTATCTTTATATGCTTTTTTTTCTATACCCTCCATTTATATTATTAACATATATTTTAATTTTAAATTAATTAATCTTAAATTATTAAAAAATTACTAGTAATTCTTAATATTATTAATATACCCATTTGGCATTATTATTATATATATTTTTGCCATTTGGGTTTGTTTAAAATAACCACCATGTTTTTACTGGTTGTTTAACTTCTATATATTCTTCTTTAATTTCTTCTTTAATTTCTAATTTAAATAATACCTTTTTAATATCTTCTAAATCTTCTTTTATTTGGTCACAATCTTTATTAATTGTTTTTATTGCTTCTTTAATATTTTGCAAAACTTCTGGTACGGGTTTTACATTATTTGGCATTCTATAATATGTAAAATATTATAAAATATAAGATAAAAAAATAATATATTATATATATTAATTAAAAAAAAAGATGGGTAATTTACAAGACTACTCAATAGATCAAGTGGCCGGGGGTATAGTAGTTATGATGGGCAGTTTGGGTGCCCTTTTACATGTGTTGTTTTCTTCTCGATGTACTGATATTAATTGTTGTTGGGGGTTATGGCATTGCCAACGGCAAGTACAAGATAAACCTCCAGAACCTAAAAAAGAACCAGAACCAGAACCAGAACCAGAACCAGAACCAGATATAGAAAATATTATTCCGCAACAACCTTAATAAAACCATTGGTTGTTAATAAATTAAATTTATCTACATGTTTAGTTTTAAAATCTTCTATTTTATCATTTCTTTTATAGTAATTATATAAAGATTTTGCATTTAAAATATCTTTATTATCTTTATATTTTGTTGCCTTAATTTCTTTATTTGCTTGATAATGTGCCTTTGCTCTTTCTCTGTTTTTTTCGTTAAAACCTTCCCGTAGTTTATTTTTTTGGTATTTGGCCTTATCTCTGATTCTATGTCTTTTGTAAAGATTTACAATATCATTAATTTTATCTTGGGTAAATTCTTGTGTTGTCATTTTTTCTATGTTATAATATATAATATATATTATTTTTTCTTTATATCATTTTAAATAAATTAAATATACCAATTTGGCAATTATAATACTAATAATAATGCCAAGTGGGTTTATTTCTTTTGTTTATCTTGTTCTAAAACTTGGGCAATTATATTTAAATCTTTGCCGTTTTTCTGTCTTTGTATTTTATAAATAACACTACTGCCCTCATCTACCAATGCTAAACTCCCGTCAGGATCGGTAATTACTGTTGTAATACTACTGATTGCCATCTTCTTTTTACATGTAAATATAATATCTGAGTTATCTAATTGTATAAAATCTTTATCTGCATTAATTTTATTAACCACGGCACATATTGGGTAATTTAAACCAGAATTTAAACCACCAAAATATTTGGATTCATTTATAATATCTGATCTTATATTTAAATATGGGTTTAATACTGTTTTTGGTAAATTGGTTGCTTCTAAAATAATACTTTGTGTTGCTTCTGCTATCGCCGGGTAATAATTTACACCTTTTAAATCTTTTGGTGTGCCATTATAGGCAAAACCATTAACAGATACCATAAATGCTGGCATTGGGTAATATTGTGTGCCACCAAAAGGTGTAATATTATAATCTATAATGTCTGAGCTTACAACCTCACTATTTGTTGTTGGGTTGTACATTTCTTTTAAATTATTAAATGTTAATCTTGCTTGTGTGCCGTTATTTTCTTGGTTTATAACTTCTGGATTAAATTGTTCGTAAGTATGTCCCAAAATACCTAATAAAGATTTATCCCAATTTAACCTATCGCAAGATTTACCAAAATTTAAATTAACCCCTGTGTGTGCGTCGAATACTGTCCAAGGTTCTAAATTTGTATTAAATAAACTAAACTCAAGGGCACCAGATGACGCAAATGTACTACCACCATTACTTAAACTACTTGTACCAGTTTTTACATCACCATCAATTGCATTGCGGTATGGCACCATATCTGGGCAATAACTATAATATTGTAATCTTTTATTAATTTTATAAACCTCATTTTTGGCATCATCTACAAGGGGTAAGCGTGTAGAACCCGCAACAACTTTATTTATTACCTCTGATTCGCCACTATTATATAATTGGCCTACATTTTCTGGTATGTGTAAGTATTCCCAACCAAATTTATTACTTATTTGGTCATATACACATGCGGTATTATTACTACCTAAATACATTTGGTTATATTTACTGTTTAAATCTATTCTATTATCAACAGTAGGTAAATAATCGGTATTATTGCTATTTATTGATGTTGACCATTCTGTATTAGGTGTTTGGTTTAATAAACCAGTTTGTGGCATCATAACTACATTGCCATAACTATTAAAATGATAATCCCAACCAATAAGTGCCTTATTTACACCTATATTATCTTTGCCATTTTTACCCTTTCTTATATTAAACATATCCTCCCTAAAACCATTTACCAACTCTGGGTGTAATGTTATATATTCTTTTTTACTTGTTGGGTCTATTGTTTTAGTGGCAAAACCAAAACATAAATCAGATGTACTTCCACCATCTGTATAAACATTAACTTTACCAGGTTCAAATTTAAAAAATACGGGTGCTGTTGTGCCTATATTATCGGCATCTGGTTTTGCTGAATAATCTATATAATTATCACTACCTAACCAACCGTAGTCATTACCATAATTAATACGGGTCATATGTAAAAACCTTGAGTTATCGATTGTTGCGGTTTCTCCAAATTCTACCTTGGCACCATCATAATTATAATTTACATACTCTGCGTTGGCATCTAATAAATAATCTGATGCAACATTATCACATTTAAATAAATCTGGGTATTTGCCTTGTTCTATAAATAGATCACGCAACGCCTCTAAATTGGTTATAGACCATAACCAGGATGTTTGTAATTCACTTGTTGTGTTAGTTTCTACATTACCTGCATTTACATCAAAATTAATTACATTTCTATTAAAATTAGGTGTTGTTAAACCTGTCATACCTGGGTCAGTATTCTCAATTGTTGGTTTTAATTCTCTTGGTTTATTTGCGGGTGCCGTAGGATCGGCAATAACATTTGGTACCTCGCCAAATCTATTATTACATTTTCTACCTATTATAAATAAATCTGGGCGTTTTACTAAAATATGCCTATAACAATTATAATAATCTAATGATTTTTGTGCATCTGTTTTTTTTGCCATTTCGTCAAAATATTCCTTACTAAATATTTGTGGGTTGGCACAGTGTCTAGGTCTTAATAAACTTGTAGTTGTGGCACTAAATACACCCGCATTACCTGTACCACTTGGCCAGAATGTGCCCGCTTCTTCATCTGATATATATTTTTGTAAATCTTCTGTAATTTGCTGAGCTACACTTTGGGCACTATTAAAACCACGCTCAACACTAATATCCACATGGTCAGTTTGTTTAACATAATAAGATAATGCCGGGTCAAAATAATTATTTAAAAATTTTGGCATTAATCTTTTTGTTGCGGGATTTACTGGGGTGGCAAGTGCTTCATCCCAGGCATATTTCATAAATTGTAGTCCATCATTTTCATAATCTACACCGTCTATTGTTTCTGCTATAAAATCTAATTCTGAGTTTTGTGTCCATGTATAACACCTAGTCATTAAAGTATATTTGCTGTTATCATTTTTTGGTTTTAATAAATTTTTTACAGTGTTTGGGTTTGCCGTAGTATCTACATCAAACACGGAGTGATAATCGTTAAAATTAATAATTGTTTTTGTAGTATCATAAAGATTACTATAAAATACTATACCTGATTCCTCACCATTATTTTTGCCGTTATCTGTTGTACTGTTAGAATTTAGCCATAATGGCCATATTTTCGCTGAGTCCGCATTTGATATTGTTTGTTGTGTAGGTGTTAAAAAACATCTAGGTAAAAAACAATATTGCTCACCATTACTATTTTTATAATAATTAACCTCCAGTGTTGCTTTATTATCGAATACACCAACTGTTATTTGTGAGTTATCTTCGGGTAAATTAACATGTGTCACACGCCCCATTTGGTCTAAATTACCATTTTTTTTTATTAAACCTTCTGTTTTTTCTAATTTAACATCTGTTAAATATTTGCCCTTAAATTCTAAACTTGTTGGTATATTACACCCTTTTTGGTTTATAAAGGCACTTTGTACGCTTATTGTGTCGCCCTGTTCTACAATAATTGTATTACTTTGCCTATTGGTAAATATGGCGTTGCTTTCTATCTTATCTACTTGTGCTTGTTGTGTGCTTTGTAGTCGGTTGCACTCAATTAATGTGGTATCTACATACGGGTTTGCCATTATTATATTATAATAACATATAAAAAAAGATTATAAATAAAAACACAAAAATATTAATATACCTATTTGGCATATTTATTAAAAGAATATTGCCAAACGGGTTTGTTTAAGACACAACAGTAATATCATCACCTTTAACACTCACAGTTTTAATGTGGTGGATAAACATCTTCCATAACTTATCCTTATCAGGTGTTGTACTTTCGTACCTAACATTAAGCCTACAATCTTTACCTCTACCATCAAAAATAGTGTTAGTAGATAAGGTAAGTGCCCGCCCAATTAAAAAGTTATTGCGGTAATCGGCAAAACTTAATGGTTGGCAATTATGGCACTGTATTAATGCCTTTTCTAATTCTATGAGGTGGTTTGCATCTATCCCGCCATCTTTACTAGTAGTTTTACCCGTATTAATTCTGCGTGATGGTACCTGTTTGCCTTCTATCATAAAATTATAGTTCGATAAATAATCACCAATGCCACTAATTGCGGGTCTGTCGGAGTGGTTCTTTTTGGCATTGCCAAGGGCACCCCCTTCATCACTATTAACAACATAAGTACCATGGGCAATAACATTATCAAGGGCACTATATGGTTTGGCATCTGTGGGCATTGCAATAATGCTACGGGCTTTTGCGTGTTCTATACTAATGGGTATGGTACCTTGTAGGTCACCTGCCATTGTACTATGTAATTGTGTATTAATACACGGTAGATCAAAAACAACCTCCCCGCCTTCTTTCATTTTAGACACCATACCTTTAATAAATTCAGGTTCTACATCAATGCGTTTAACATTAAGGCGTACATTACTAATACTGTATGTTGGGTTAAAACCAGTTGTACCAGATTGTAAAGATGAAGACGCAAAAACATATTTAAACCCATTACCGGCAATATCTCCCGCCAATTCGTGATAAACACCTGGTACAAGTGCCGGGGCGGGTGCCCCTGCCTGCTGTGGTTGCCCAATATCTAACTGAATATGGGCACCTGACATTTTAATTGCCTGAATAACTGCCGGCCCATCGTCGGTTTTATTTTTTAGTGGTACTACTGAACCATCTGCAATATCTACCAACTCAAGACGCTCACCAATTTTAAATGGGCAAGAACGGGTATTTAACTGCGTGTTGGCAATTTCTAAAAATAGACTATCTACCGCATCTGCTTTACCTGTTTTAAAATCACCACCCGCATTTGTAATCCCCTTTAAGTACGGGTTAAGTCCAACAAGTTTATTTTTACTTACACTATCAAACCGTCTAAAAACCTGGCGATTTGGGGCACATGTTAGCTCCAAATAACAACCCTGCGTTAAAACATTTGGGAATGCCTTCGGATTGTTTGCAAAAACGCCCGTGTGTATTTGTAGTGACACTTTGGCGGTAGTCATTGCCGTTGGTGTAGTAATATCCGCACCTGGCAAAATACCTAAATTTGCTTGTTCATTATATGGGTTTAATGTGTGGTTATTCTGTAAAGTTTTAGTAGTACCACAAGTGCCCCGGGTTTCTGGGCACCAAACACCGCACCCCTCGGTGAGTGCTCTTTTTGCTCTAATACTGTCATTAGTTTCATAAGAATATTTACAACTTACCCAGGATGAATATTCTTGAGTTTCTTCTAAAATTTTGCCTCTATTACCCGCATACACCCTACATTGGGTAAATAAACTATTTGCACCAATCTCACCATCAAGTGTAAGTTTGGTTGGGAACGGTGAGGCATCTAAAATACCTGTTGCCCCCTGATCTAATTTAACATCGAAATTTAAATAACAATCTTTACCAGAAAATAACTCAATTGATGGTGGTATAAAAATACCTATTACCTGGTTTTCTTGGAATTCGTTTGCTCCTTCTGCCGTTAGTTCTATCTCACTTTGGCCAATCATGACCTTATCCCCTACATGCCAATAACTCATTTTATATTATAAACAAATAAAAAAAAGTTAGAAAAAAAAAATTAAAAACTTTAATTAATTAAAAAAAATAATCTATAATTAAAATATTATATATTAATATAAAATGCCACCTAAAAAAGGGACACATAAAATGCCAGATGGAACAACAATGAATGATGAAGATATGCCCAAAAAAAGGGGGCGTGGTCGTCCCCGTAAAACGGAGGGTGCTTCTAAAAGTGATTCTGTAAATACTGCCCAACCTAAAAAACAGGTTGCCAGTGGTGGTGCTTGGATGGCACATGTAAAAAAGACATTTGCCAGTGGTAAAAAGAAAAATGCCTCATATACTTATAAACAGGCAATGTCAGATGCTAAAAAGACTTATAAAAAAGGTTAATCAAAATCAATAGTAAATTTACCATGTGTAAATGTACAACTATATATTTTTGTTTTTCTATATAAATTTTTCTTGTCTAATTCTTTTTGTACAACTTGTGTAATTATTGGTTGTAATAAAAATGGTTTATGAATATTATCATTTAATAATTTACATACCTTACGAACACTTGGTATATCTCCGTATGATTCTATATATTTGGCATCTTTATAAACATCTGTTAATGTTGTATATTCTGAATTATTTACCAAGTAATTATTATTACAAAAATGCTTTAATTTTTTACAAACTAAAATAACATTTTGTTTTTGTTTTACTGTTAATATCTTTTTAGGGTTTATATTAGTTAAATATAAATTTAAATCTGTAATATTTATAAAATGATAAGTGTTGTTATATTCTGGTATATCTAATGCATCTAAAATACTTAACTTATTTTGTAATAATAATGCTAAATCTGCTTTTTTATATTTACCTGGGTTTATAATATCGATATTATAAATGTTAATAATTTGGCATAATTCTAATTTACTGTGTGTTTTATGAATCTTTAACATCATTATTATTAATATTATAATAGATATTTTTTTTATCTAATATAACATATAACAAGAATGGCGGAACTGATGACATTAGCTCAACTTAAAAAGGTTGTAAAGGGGTATGACGATTTAATGGCAATAAAAACAAAAGGTTTAACCCGTGACCAACTTATAACGGCAATAGAAAATATGGGATATACAATAGATCATAAAAAACAAACATTTAAATTAACAAATAAAAAATTGGCAATGAAAAGAAAACCTATTAATGTAAAGGCACCAACAACAAAAGAAAAAAAACCAGTAGATAAAGAAAAGGCAAAAAAGAATGAACGGGCAAAAGTAATTAAATTTATTCTTGCTAATAAAGATGTACTAAATGACCCTCAAGTATCTAAATTACATAAGGGGGTTAAGTAATTATAATATACCCATTTGGCATATTTATTATATATATTTTTGCCAAACAGGTTTGTTTAAAATCTTTAATTATAATTAAAATATATGGTATAATAATATAATGTCAGAATTAAATATTTATAATGGTTGTTGCAATGAAGAAATGGAAAAAATACCGGATAATAGTGTCGATATTATAATAACTGATTTACCTTATGGACAAACAAATTGTAAATGGGACACTTGTATAGACCTTGAGGCAATGTGGGCACATTTTGTTAGAATTAAAAAACCTAACACACCAGTATTTTTATTTTGTAATACTAAATTTGGTGCCAGTTTAATTAATACATGCCCTAAAAAATTATCATTTAGGTATGACATTGTTTGGAATAAAATAAATGCCGTATCTTTTTTATTGGCACATGTACAACCAATGCGTATCCATGAGTCAGTATATGTATTTTACGAAAAAAAACCAATATATAATACCAAGGTTTATCATAAACAAGTTGTTAAAGTTAAACAAGACAGAGTAAGAAAGGATAACACCTGTTATGGCACTTTAAAAATGGAGTGTAATTCTAAATATGACCCTTTATTACCACGCAGTATATTAACATATAAAAATGTAAGTAAGGGTGTGCATTCTACACAAAAACCAGTACCATTACTTGAGCATCTAATTAAATATTATAGTAAAGAGGGTGACACATGTCTTGATTGTACAATGGGTAGTGGTTCTACCGGTGTGGCATCTATAAACCTTAACCGTAATTTTATTGGTATAGAAAAAGATCCAGATATATTTAAAATTGCACAAGACAGATTAGAAGAGGCAAAAAGTGATTAAATGTGCTTATATATTAATCTGTTATTATACCTATTATATGTTAATATTATGCCTTTAATCTTAAATAGTATATAAAGACTATATAAAATTATAATTTTGTTATTACTTTAAGTATAAAACACCAATAAAGTTAGTTTTATTATAGTACATTAATTAAGATTAATACCCATTTGGCGTATTTATATGTATTTTTATGCCATTTGGGTATATTGTTAATCTTTTATTATATAAAAAAATTATCTTATATATATATAATAAGATGTTAAAAACAATTATGTTAATAGACGCCTTACCGTTGGCACCAGACATTACAAATAAAATTATAATGGATGTAAAATATAATGCATTACAAAATACATTTAATAAAAGGTCACATGATCTTAATCGTCATTTTTTATATTATTGTTGGTTAAATAAAAAGTTATGTAAAAGAGGTGAGCAACAAACATTATTAAAAACAATTCTTGAGTTCGATTATTACAAACCTAATAAGTTATTTTAATTGGCAATGCCCGTGGCCTAGTTGCTGTACTTCTAAATTTAATTCTTCTTCTTCTGTGCTTATATCTTCGCTTGATTCTTCTGATTCTGTGGTATATAAAAATACATTACGCAGTACCCGTATTAAATCTGGCCTACCTACCCTTGCCAGTTCTGATGTTATTTCTTCTAAATAATCTTCTACAAATTGTTTTTGGTTATTAGTAAGATCCATATTTATATATTATAATATATTTTATTTTTAAGATATTAATTTATAGTATTTATTAAATCTTAATAAATGCGGTTTTTTACTTAAAAAAAAATCTTATATAAGTTATAATGAAGAATTACAAAAATGGTAAAATTTATGCTATAATATGCAACACAACCAAAAATGTTTATATTGGGTCAACAACAGAACCATTGGCAACCAGATTATATAAACACAGGTACGAGGCAAGAACCGCCACCAGACCTAATACAAGTTCTGAACAATGTTTAAAACATAATAATTATAATATTATTTGTTTAGAAAAATACCCATGTAGTAATACATATGAATTAGAGGCAAGGGAGTCATTACATATTATAAAAAATAGATTAGATAATAATTTAACTTGTGTTAATACTAGGTGCCCTATTGGGCATAAAACAATGGTTTATGACTTATCTTCTTTGCCGTCTGTTTCTTTTTCTTTAACATAAACATTGTTCATTGTTTCGACGCTATGCCCTGTAATTTTTGACATTTCTTTTTGTTCTTTCTTGAGTTCTCCAAATTTATCAGACAATACAATTTTACGCAACATGGTTGTACTAATAGATTTACCATCCATATATTTTTTACTATATTTAATTAACAGTTGTGTAAGGGCATTGCGGGTTAATGGCTTACCTGTACTACTTTTAAACAATACACCCATGCCATTTATTCTAATATATGTTCTTAATAACTTTTCTAAATCTTTTGGTATATCTATATTAAGTGCCTCAAATTTTCTTTGTGTCTTAAATTTATTAATTGCCAAAAACATTTTGCCTTTTTCTACAACTAAATAATTATCTTTCTTTTTATCTTCTGTACTTAATTTAGTGTATTGCCTTTTGGTTATTGCTTGAGCACCCGCCAGATCATTACGGAGTGGTAATCTAATATGTATTTGGAATAGAATATAAACCATTAATAATGTTTTATCTTTGGCACTTAAATTATCTGCTTTTTTAAATTTCTTGTCTTTTAATTCTTTGCCCATTGTTTCTATACCTTCTTTTACTACTTTAATATCTACAAAATTTGCCTTTTGTTTATCAGATATTTTACCCGTTGCATTATCATCCTCATATTGTTTATTTAAGTCATCACGCATTGTATTATATTTATTAATTAACTTGTCATGTTTTTTATCACTATTAAGTGCCATTAATAAAATAATAATACTATTATAATAATTGCGTTGACTTGTATAATGTAAGTTCTTTATTTTATCTTTTACCGCTTCTACATCTTCTAAAAAATCCCAATCACCTACATTATCGACATTAAACATTTTTTGTAGTTTTTTTAGATTAGATTCATACATTTTAATTGTACTATCTTTAACATTTGGCCGTGCCTTTTTAATTTCTTCTTTTAAATCTTTGGTTGTTAATTTTACCATGTTTATACTATAATATAAGATTATTATTTTAAATAAAAAAACTTAAATATTACAAACCCATTTGGCAAAAATATATATAATAAGAATGCCAAACGGGTATATTAATAAATTACCATAATATTTTATGTGACCAATACTTGGCGGTGTTTTTATCTGTTGCTTTACCATGTCTGCTGTAATAATTCTTTTTGCGTTTATTGTCGCCGTGATCTAAATTTTTATAATGCCCCAATTTATCTTTAAATTGACCATATCTACTATCCCCAAAATGTATTAATTTTTTTTTATTATCTTTTAATACATATACACTATATTTTTTGTTTTTTGCTTTACTAACAAATGGTTTATATAATGGTTTATCTGACATATAATATTTAATATATTAAAATTTTACTTTGTATTTTTTCGTTATTTCTGTATCTAAATTTTTACCTTTTGTTAAAATGTATTTGTACAAACGCCCATACGCCCAAGACTGCGGGGACTGGTTAGGCCTACTACCTGCACTGTAATATGCCCCCTCACCTTTCTTAAATACCGCATTAATGGCACCATAAGGTATGCCAGTTATTTTGGCAATATTTCTTTTACTTCTACCACCTTTTAATTTGTCTAATTCTTTACCATATTTTTTATTAAACTTTTGTGTCCAGGTTGACTCCTTACTAACAAAACTGGTTTTTGGTCTTTCTTTCTTTTCTACTATACTTTTAATTTGTTTGGTTCTTTCGGCACCTTTTAAACCTTCTAAATAACGGGCAGGTATATTATATTCTTTACCTTTGTATTTTACTTGTGGCATTATATATATTTATTATATAATTTATTAAAAAGATTATTTATTAAAAAAGATTGTTAATTAGACATAATAACACTCAAGGTGCCCATCAATAATGGTTGCATACCGTCTAATCTCTAACCAGGCACGCTGGTTGTAATTTTTCTTTGTCTCGCCATTAAGACTGGGTAGCGGTGCTTTTAAATGTAGGTCAATGCCTCTGGGATCTACACGCTGGTTTAGGCCTCTGGTTAAAAACCCTTGGTAAAAAAACTTATGTGTAAGACTAGTATCCTGGTGCCTACCCGCATAATCGCCATTTTTACCATTCGTAATAAGACCACCCACACCCTCACCACTATACGCCTGGCGGGTACAAAATGGTACCATGCCTAGGGTTTCTTTTAAATTGTGGTACTGTCTGGCATTATTGGTAATAGTCTGTGGGTACATAAACTGACTGTTTAAAAATAAATTACTTTCTAAATCTTGGCGTGCATCGCCACCCGCCGTCACATCCATACCAACGGCACTAAATTTACCCAATATTTGTGCTTCATTATGGTTGGGGTTTTCGTACCCGGCATATACCTTGGTCACAAACATACCCTGTCCGCCAATATTTCTTACTGGTTGCGTCACTGGTCTATTTTTTAATACGTCCGCATCTGATGCGTCTAAACTCTGGGTTGACAATCTATAATCAAAATAAGAAAATGTTAATTCTTTATTATCTTCGGCAAACTGTGCCATTGCCTCGCCATCGAAAAATACATAATCCGCAATTACCTTACATTCTGAGCGGTCTATTTCTACTGCCACACCTGCGGTACCCCCATTTTGGATTGCCAGTCTGTTTTTATTATCGTTGGCACCATCATTATCATCCCAAAATAATACAACTTGTACCCGTTCATTAGGCATAAGATATAAAGGAAGCTGGTTGCCTTCTTTAAGGTACGGGAAAAGTTGGTGCAACGCCACAGAATAAATAGGCGTGTTATTGTTTCTACTAAACTGTTTTGGTGATAAGCCTTTTGGTTCGGTAGTAGTGGGAGCACTCTGGTTGTACTCTCGACCATTAGATAAACCATAACCATCAGTTGATTTGGTGCTTGAGCTTTCGTCGTAAATTACCTCAAAATCTACACATTTGCCACTCAGATATTGCTCCCGTTCTTTCTGAGCACTATTCTTAATTGCAAGTGTTTTTAAATTTTCTAAATAAGAAAATGCGTCCGTATCACAAATTACACGCCCTGCCGTCGTTCGTAAAACTGCCCGCCTAATTAGGGAATAAATACCAGTACCAAGGTATGGGAACCCATTGGCACCATTTGCCTTTAAACCTATACTGATTTTTGTGCCAGGGTGCAAAAACCCTTTTGGAGCAAACTCCCAAACCGCCTCAGACTGGGAAAATGTCAAACTTTCTAGGACGTCTGATTCTATCTTCTGTGCGGTATTTACTGGTAGGGACTTTAAATTCATAAAGTTTGGTTGAGCATCTCTTGTAGCCATTTTATATTTATATATAATATAAAAAATAATAAAAAATAAAATTAAAAAATTACTAATAATTTAGAAAAAAAGACATATTAATTTACTGTACCGCCTGTACTCCATTTTGGTTATAAACTATGGTTGTTTCGGCATTTACAAAAATAAATACACTTTGCGGACTATTACTAGTTAAATCACAATCTATGGCAATACCAAAAGACTCACGATCAAACGGCACCCCGCTAGAACCTATAAAATTTTCATAATTTATACCCACGGCATAAACCATACCCGTATCATTTACAAACTGGTAAGGTAGGCGACCAGATGCCCCAGGTACGCCCGTAATATCTCTATTATTTGTTGCAGGTGACATACTAATTGTTTTGGCACGATCCCAAGGTATAATACTATTAATAAAATCTTTGGCAATTTCGGGGTCATTTAAAATTACTTTATTATCTTCTACTTTATTGGTTTCTAGTGGGTACAATTTTGGCATGGCACGTCCACCCTTGAGCCAATTAATTTTTTTGATAAATGCCTGTTTGCCATCTAAATTGGTTGGTGGTAGTGTAGAAAAACCATCCGCACCAAGATTATTTAATTTGGCACTTTCTATAAATGTCATATATAGTGATTTTACTCTGCTTAAACCAAATAACATATTAACTTGTAAATTAGTACTATTAAAAGTATCATAAAATGAGTGTATGTCTTGGAATGTAAATGACCCCTGGGTTTGTTTCATCAATTGGCTTAACTGGTCGGGTGGAGGTGTCACAACACTACATACAAGTTGTATGTCACTTAATTCATACATAACATCAGAATAACCCGTCACATTAGGTACGGTCACATTATCGGCAGGTAAAATGTTAATTGAGTTTGCGTCACTTTCTAACATAATAACTAACTCCATACCACCAAGGGCATTGTCCATAAGATTAAGTGGGGCACCAGAATTTAGGAGCCCACAGGGCAAATGTACGCAAAATGAGTTTGGTTCGGTTTTCTTTACAACGGTTTTGCGTATGGTTTCGTAATTGGGTAAAGTTAGTGCCGTTTCTGACATGTGTGTTAATGAATCTTCGACGCCAGAACTGGCACCCAAATAACTTGACATCCATGTATTGTAATGTTTATTGTGGGATATTGTGGTTTGGTGCTTTAATGATCGCCAAATTAATTGCTGGAAGTGGGCATATACACCCACACGCTGGTTAATATCTGCCTCATCGCCAATAACTGTACCTTTGGTATCGTTAAAGTATTGTACCTTACCTACAATTCTAACAGATGCGGGGTCAAGTAAATAATTACCCGGTGGGATTTGGAATTGCAACTGGGCAACTCCCCTTTTAAAACTATACTTTTGGTCAATAGTTTTGTTGCTCGGTGCTAGTTCTAAATATCTAGTCGTCATTTTATATTATTATAATATATAATTAAATTACATATAAAAAAAAAGAAAATAAAAATTTTACAAATATACCCATTTGGCATTATTTATTATATTATAATTGCCAACCTGGTTTAATATATTTATCTTAAAGTACTGGTACTTGCTTGTGCTAGACCACCCGCACCCGCTACATCTGGATCCGCTACTTGAGCATCAATTGTTTTTGGTTTATCTACACCTGGTACGTCACCGTCCTTTGCTTGTTTCTTATGCTCGAATAATTCATCAACACCAGATATAATACCACCTACGGCACTTGCTCCCACACCTAGTGCCACTAATAATGGGTCGGCACTGGCAACACCTATAACATCCATGGCGGAACCTATCTCATTCATTGTATTACCTACATTTTGTGCGGTATCGTCGCCATAAAAAAATTTACCACTACTAATTTGTTGCCCAACATCCATTGTTAAAAATACACCTGATGCCAAGGTGCCCGCCACTTTTGCCGTACCTTCTGCCACTACACCTGCGGTACTTAAACCACCTTTTAATGTACTTGCTAATTTACCTGCCCTTGTTGTTTCTAATACACCTTCTGTTGTCTCGCCCGCTGTATCTACACCCCCGGCAACATCTGTACCCGTACTTACCCCCGTTTCGGTTGTAGTACCTGCGTTTGTTTCTACTGCTGGGTTTTCTGCTGTTGTTGTGGTGGTTGGTTCTTCTACTGGGTTTTCTGCCGGTTGGCTTGTTGCAATTGTATTACCATCCGTAGTTTGTGTGGGTGTGGGGGTACTATATAACCCCGCTACTGAATCTGGTACATCGGTGGTCACCCCTGTTGTTCTTGAGTAAAAATCTACCATTGTTTCGTCCGTTTGTGCTCCCACGGTGCCCGCACCACCATATACATCAGTGGCAAAATTAACCTCTGTGTCCCCACGCTCCGCATCTTGTATTGGTGTGATATCTTGTCTGCCCATATTAACACCATTTACAGGTACTTTACTTGCCAATTTACCAGGTAAATTAACGGCATATTTACCGGCATTATAAATACCCTCAAAAGGTTTTGTGGGTGCCAATGCTGTTTTAAGTAAGGTACGCCCCGTTTTTGCTAAAACCGCTGAGCCACCTTCTGCCTTTACTGCGTCATATAATGCCTTGCCAGTATCGCCCAAATGTACTTGGTAGGCACCAAACTCCTCCATTGTGCTTTTATCTTTACCAGTGGTTAAACCTTCTTGCTGTTTTAATAATGTGTTGTAATTTTCTACTTGTCCTGCATTATAGTTGGCAATAAAATTTTGCTGTTCTACTGCGTTTTGGCCTAAACCGTTTATTTGGTCTTCGGTACTTTGTAGATTAAGTGAGTCCATTTTATATTTATATATAATATAAAAAGTTATAAAAAATTATTATTAAAAAAAAAGACTATTTAAAATGGTTCTTGTTTTGGTTCTGCTTCATCTACCATTAATTGGTCACCAATACCAATAAGTGACTCAAATGATTTATAGAATTTTGCGGGGTTGGATTGCCCATCAATGTATAAAAATTGGTACGCTTCTGAATGTGCTATATTATAATATTTTAAAAATGTTGCTTCATCTCCGCATAAATCGGCGTACTCCTCTGCTATTTTTTCTAATTCTTTACTTGATTGTTGTCTAAAAATCATAACATTTTGTGCATTACTTCTAATCATTGTGCTTACGGCACGAAAAGATTGAGTAAAAATCATTATTGACATTTCATAATGTCTGAATCGGGTTGACAGTGTATTAATGCTGTTGCTTGAGGTCTTTTTAAAATCCTTCGATATTATATCATCTAGTACCAATAATACGGTTGGAGCCTCTGATCTCTTATATTTCTTTTGTGATTCTACTAAATCATTAATAAATTTATCTTCATAATGATCCTCCACTCTAAATGCGTCAGTTAAAAATTTGCCTTTTGGGTCATTATTAATTGTATTACTTATAATTAATACATCGTCAAAATATTCAGTACCGTACATGTCGCCCCTTCTTAACATATTTACAAGTGCGTTTGTCTTACCGCTTCTTACACTTCCTATGCCTAAACATAAAAACGGTGGGGCGGGTAATATTGGATTTATTTCAGGGTATTTGCTTTTGTCTTCTAAATCTACTACTTTACGCATTTTTAAACCTTCCATGTTATATTATATTATATAATATATTTTTTAATTTAATCTAAAAATATAATATCTTTATCTAATAAACTCATTTAAATTTTTATCTAAAACCATTATAGAAAAATACCCATTTGGCACAAATATAGTAAAATATAATGCCAAACGGGTATATTAATAATTAATAACAATTATCCCAATAATTTTGTTGCCCATAAGTTGTATTATTTAATGGTTGTACTCTGCCTGTAATTTCTTGTTTTAATTTGCGTTCTTGTTCTGTCTTTTTTAATTCTTCCTGTTTCTTTTGTTTTCTTGTTTTTCTAATCTTCTCATAACCCATTATTGCATTTAATGATGCCTTTTCTAAATCTTCTTGTGTATAGTATTGTTTATTATCTTTAACAACTGGTTTTGGTTCTGGTTCTGGTTCTTTAAGTACTTCTGGTTCTTTAAATACTTCTTCTACGGGTTCTATAACTACTTTTTTTGGTTTTCTAATACCTGCCTTTGCTCTTAAATCTTCTAATTCTTTATCTTTTATTGCTTTTTCTAAATTTTTTTTTTCTTTCTTCATTGCACTATTTCTGCGTCTTGTTTCTAATGCTTTTACCCGGGCTTCTGCTAATTTTGCTTTATGTTCTTCTGTTAATACACGCTTTTTTTTAACGGGTTTTGGATCGGGTATAATTTCTTGAGCTTGTTCTGGTTCTATAACTTCTTTTATAACTAATTTTGGTTTTTCATTAAATATATCATGTTCTGTAATTTCTGGTACATTATTTGGTACATCATCAATAATTGGGTTGGGTTCTTCTTCTTCTATTATTGCTTCTTCTACTTTTGGTATAAAATCCATTTATATTATATAAAATATAATAAATATTTTGTATAAATTATTAAAAATTACTAAAACTTTATAAAAGTTTCTAAAAAGATAAAAAGGTAATTAATCTAAAAAATTAATCTGGTAAAAGTACTTTGCGTCCTGCTCTATATAATGGTGTTTCTGATTGTTTAAAGTGTAAAATTATAACGGTTTCACCTGTTAGATCATCTACTAATACTTCTTTATCATCACTAATAGATAAACTCAACTCATTTAAATATATTGATTCTGAATTTTGTAATTTTACATATACACGCTGTCCAGGTTCAAAATATAGGCCTGTGCCAATCTCTCTGTTGCTTTGGTCAAATCGTGGCATATGGTATAAAATTTTACTTATTCGACCAGTACCCGCATTAAATGTTTTTTGTGTCATATTATCTAATCTAACAAATAAACTACTATTTGCCTTTAATAATGGTGTATTATCAGAATCATACACCGCCAATTGGGCATCACCAGGTGGGCTCACCTGTGCTGAACTATCTAAAATTGCCCGTGCTGTAAAACCTAATTTATATTGTATGTTGGCACCTTCTGTACCTTGGTAATGTGTATTATCTGGTACTAAAACTAATATTTTTTCATAATCTAACATTTTTGCTGTGCCGGCACCCGTACAACCTTTACATGGGTAAAACACGGTAGATAATTCATTATTATACCATCTTGTGTCAAGTTCTATACAATTGGCAATAGTACCCTCAAGACGCATACGCTCATACCAACTTGTATTTTTGCTACTAGATGTTAAACCTTGCCCCATTGCTACACCATGGTATGTTGTCATTGTGGCACTTTTAGTACTATCCATTATAAGTATTTTTGGGTAAAGTGCCCAACAATTCTGGTTTGCGGGTTTTGGTACATTTTTTACCGCTGTTGCATTCTGTCCAACAGTGCCACCGCTTCTTTGGTTCCAACTAGATATTAAAACATATGTACCCGATTTTATGCTAAACATCGATATTGACACTATTTCATTATTGACCTCAAATCTTAATTTACTAAACTCATTCCCATTAGTACTCATATTGTACCTACCTTGCCCCCTTACACTTTGGGCATCAAATGCACTATCCGCAAATGTATTAACTATGCCATTATTACCCTTAAAATAAATAATTTCACGCATACTACATGGGGCACCTGGTACATTTTCGTCAGGATCTCTAACATAATGTCCCACTCTGAGCCATCTATCACCACCCGGTACAACTTGCCCGCATTCTACTACATAATCGTATGTAATGTTGCTAATTTCGCTAAAATCGTTGCCCGCATTGTTTTTATATTCTATTTGCCCATTACTTTTACCAGTACCACGGCATAAACCAATTTGCCAATTATTATTAAATGAGTAATCTTTACCCACATTATCTTTATGTAGTCCCGATAAATCCCACTCCATAATACCCCCTTTTCTTTCTAATGGGTTTTTATTTAACCATATTGAGTGGTGGTTTGCTTCATCGCCGGCACCTACGGTATCTTTGGGGGCAAATTTTACACCCACTCCCGGACTTTCTGTGACAACATAAGGTGCGGGAGTGCCACCCCCTTTAAGTGTCCATGTATAATCCGCCTCCGCTTGAGTAAATAAATTTGCTACTACTGTTGGTTGTTCGCCAACTGTAATCCTAAAACCCTGAAAACCCGTACCAGTGGTAATGGGCACCGCACCTGATGAACCTCTTAAAATCTCCATTTTAGTTTTACTATTACCATTGTTAAAATATGCAGGGGTAGGCAAGCCATTTTGGAGCCCTTCTTCTACTAAACGCCTAAACTCATCAATATTAACATAAGTGTCCTCATCGATATTTGGGGCACAAATTATGGGCATACCCGTTGACTCTAATACATTATCTATACCGTCTGTATCTGTTCTGACATTTCTATTTAAATACATGTACCACCTATCAGCGGGTGACACTCTAATTAAACCATCTTTATTTAATTTAACAGATTGTACCGCTACCTCACTATTTGGTGGTAGTTCTATTGTCTGCGTCATATGGTTAGTAAAACTAAAAGGTGCCTGCCCTTTATAAGTTCGATCATAATCCAAACCGCTTTCATTGTTATTACTACAAATTACCAAACTCATTTTATATAATTAACAAATAAAAAAAAAATAAACTAAATATTTTAATATTTTATATAAATACTTTTAATTTATTAATTAAAAAAATTTAATTAATAATTTTTTATATTGTATAGTATTATAAAATGACAGATGTAAAAGATCCCAAAAATGTTGTACCACAGGTTGATAATATGTTAGATTTACAATTTAATCCAAAAGTAGATAAAACGGCAAAAATTAAAGAACAAGATATATTTGACCCTGAGGTTGCAAAAAAGGCAAAAATTAAGGCAATGGCCAGTATGGATAAAACCGCACAAAATATTAAGGCAGGTAAAAAGATTAAGGCAAGGCATAATAGTAGTTATTAAACCTATTTGGCAAAAATATATGTATAATAATATGCCAAATGGGTATATTATATAATAATTAAAAAAAGATAATTTTAAAAGTTTTGGTTATTTTATTGTTTATTTATTCGTCTTCTTCTTCGCTATCGGTTAAATTAAATTCTTCTTCTTCTTCTTGTGGTTTTGGTTTTCTGTAATTGTATAACTCTTTGTGTTTTTCTAATTCTTCTATATTTATTGTGTATGTTGTATTACTAGTAATTTTGCCGTTTTCTTGTTTCTTTGTACTTTTCTTGTTTTTTATAATATCTGTACCAAAACACATTTTATACATTTTTACCATGTATTGTTGGCAAGTTTTAAGGTCTGTAAAATCTGGTGGTTTTTTACTTCTATTTCTAAATACTAAATTATATTCTTTTAAAAATATTTCTGCTGTTTTTTTTTCTAATGCATTATCTAATAATATATTGTCTTGAGGGTATAAATGTTTTTGGCACATACATTTAAATTTATGTATTGTTAATAATTTACTTTCGTTTGTAGTTGTTTTATTTACTATATATTCTTCTTTTATTTCTAATTTGTCTTTTACTTCTTGTTCTGTTTTAATAAAATAATCTATTGTTGTAAGGTGTTGTGTTAATGTAAAAGGTGTTAAAAACATTTCTTGGTATTTAGATAATTGCCCCCAAGGTATGTTTAACATTTCGTTAATTTTTACAAATGCTGGTGGGTAATATTTTAATATATCTAAATCTTTTTCTGATTCTTCTAAATCTTCTAAATATGTTTTATCATATTCTATTAAATCTTTTTCTTTTATTTCTTTTACATCTTTTAATAAATCTTTTACCCCTTTTTCGCCAGTTTGTGTAAATGCCAATGGTAATTTAAAACCTCTTGCCCGCATAATTTGTAAAAAGTGGGCAAATTTATTTGTATTAAAACAATCTGCCATATATCTATATCTGGCCAACAATTCTAAATATATTTTATCTTCTTCTGTTGTGTCTGTGCCACACAGATTAAATAATTTACAACCGTATTGTTGGTATTGTTCTATTTCTTCTTCTATTTCTGTATAATTATGGTATTGGTATGGTTGCCATTCTTTTTTTGCAAATAGATAATAAACCTTAATAATGTTTCTACATCTACATATTTGTTGTACCATTTTTTGTGGGTCGATTGTGTGCCCTTTGTAATAACAAAATACGGGGCGTTCTATTACACTGTCTAACCCATATAAGATTGCTGGACTATAAATTACCCTATCGTGGCTATCTAAACTTTTTAACCCTTTTACCCAAGTTTTAGTTTTACTATCGTACCAACCATCAGATGTAATAATTAAATAATCTGTATTTACATGTGCTATTACTTCTGCTTGTGTTTTACTATCGCAACAAATTAACCATTTTTTATTTTCTTTTACTTTCTTAATAAATTTGTTAAAACTAAATACCTCCCTTGCTTCTATACCTGTATTGTGTTTATAATTATTTTGTATAAATGTATGTTCTAAATCGTTTGCTTGTAAAAATCTAATGCTAATATCGTTAATGTCTGCGTCTGTACCAATAAACCTATTACATTTTTTTAATAATGTTAATAACATATAATAAACTTGTGTGCGTGTTTTTGCCATTGTTGGACTACATATTAAATGTTCTATTAAACTATTATACTCATCTAGGTAAATTGTATAATTTTTTAATAGATATGTCTCCCAATTTGCCAATTTAATTAAACTATCTACCGTAATTACTATATTATCACCTTGCCACATACCCCAACATGCCCCCAATTGGCATTCTTCGGTTATATCTTCGTGCCAATGGCATTTAATGCCGTGGTCTGTAAAAATTCGCATCTGTTCTTTACCTAAACTAACCCTACTAACAATACTAATAAAAGGTTTGTTTTTACAATAATGTTTAAAACTTGTTGTTTTACCAGTGCCCGTATCGCTCTTAACTAACATACTTGAGGTTGTTTCTTTAAAAAACCCATACCCTAATTTTTCTTTATCGATTACTAACAATGGTTTTGTTGTATTATCTGGTACTGGTTTATATTTGTAATAATCTAACATTTGGCGTGCATTTTTTAATTTACATTGTAATAAACAATGGTTGACCATAAACAATTTATTATGATCTGTAATACCATCCCAATTATCGTTATTTTTTTTCTCGTTATATGTCTTGCCACCATGTGTTTTGCTAATTTCTTGCCATATTTCTTTTTTACCTAATGTTTTTAATGCTGTTGTTAATTTTACCCAATCGCCATAATCTGTATAATAACTTGTTGGCATATTATTAAAAATTTTCTTAATTAAATGGTCTGTAAAACCAAACTTATATACCCCAAGGTCTATAAAATCTTCTTCTACTTCTTCTACTTTTTTTGTAATTGGGTTTTTTACTTTAATAATTTTGTTTCTGATCTTCTTCGGTTTTTTCTTATATAAATTATCTTTTAAAAACATTGCCAATTTTGGTGGGCATTTATCTATTTTAGACATATTAAATACTGTGTATGGTTTGCCATTAATTTTACTACCTGGTGCCACTACATAACCACCATCACTTCTAATATCTAAATTTAATTCTGCGTTTTGTGTTTGTTTTATGTTTTCTGCGTACCAAGAATTGTAGGCAAAATATAAGTGCCAACCACCAGATGTAGTATTTACCGCAAATATATTATGTTTTTTTACATATGTTGCAATATCGCCAAAATTACTTGTAAATTGGCATTTATCTTTATCTTTATAATTATCTATATCTAATACCCATAACCCATTAACTTTACCACAAGGTATGCCGTGGTTATTATTTTTATTATCTAAATCTTTTAAATCTCTATTTACCCATTTATGGCGGTTATCTTTTGCCCATTCTGTACCTGGTAATTTAGTATTATGCCCCATTTTAAATGTAGTAAATTTGGTTGCCATATTAATAGTACCCACATAATTTTTTTGGTCTTCTAATTCTATATTATTATCTGTCATTTTTTCTATACCCCCTTTTATTATTAATATTAAATTATCTTTATATGCTTTTTTTTCTATACCCTCCATTTATATTATTAACATATATTTTAATTTTAAATTAATTAATCTTAAATTATTAAAAAATTACTAGTAATTCTTAATATTATTAATATACCCATTTGGCATTATTATTATATATATTTTTGCCATTTGGGTTTGTTTAAAATAACCACCATGTTTTTACTGGTTGTTTAACTTCTATATATTCTTCTTTAATTTCTTCTTTAATTTCTAATTTAAATAATACCTTTTTAATATCTTCTAAATCTTCTTTTATTTGGTCACAATCTTTATTAATTGTTTTTATTGCTTCTTTAATATTTTGCAAAACTTCTGGTACGGGTTTTACATTATTTGGCATTCTATAATATGTAAAATATTATAAAATATAAGATAAAAAAATAATATATTATATATATTAATTAAAAAAAAAGATGGGTAATTTACAAGACTACTCAATAGATCAAGTGGCCGGGGGTATAGTAGTTATGATGGGCAGTTTGGGTGCCCTTTTACATGTGTTGTTTTCTTCTCGATGTACTGATATTAATTGTTGTTGGGGGTTATGGCATTGCCAACGGCAAGTACAAGATAAACCTCCAGAACCTAAAAAAGAACCAGAACCAGAACCAGAACCAGAACCAGAACCAGATATAGAAAATATTATTCCGCAACAACCTTAATAAAACCATTGGTTGTTAATAAATTAAATTTATCTACATGTTTAGTTTTAAAATCTTCTATTTTATCATTTCTTTTATAGTAATTATATAAAGATTTTGCATTTAAAATATCTTTATTATCTTTATATTTTGTTGCCTTAATTTCTTTATTTGCTTGATAATGTGCCTTTGCTCTTTCTCTGTTTTTTTCGTTAAAACCTTCCCGTAGTTTATTTTTTTGGTATTTGGCCTTATCTCTGATTCTATGTCTTTTGTAAAGATTTACAATATCATTAATTTTATCTTGGGTAAATTCTTGTGTTGTCATTTTTTCTATGTTATAATATATAATATATATTATTTTTTCTTTATATCATTTTAAATAAATTAAATATACCAATTTGGCAATTATAATACTAATAATAATGCCAAGTGGGTTTATTTCTTTTGTTTATCTTGTTCTAAAACTTGGGCAATTATATTTAAATCTTTGCCGTTTTTCTGTCTTTGTATTTTATAAATAACACTACTGCCCTCATCTACCAATGCTAAACTCCCGTCAGGATCGGTAATTACTGTTGTAATACTACTGATTGCCATCTTCTTTTTACATGTAAATATAATATCTGAGTTATCTAATTGTATAAAATCTTTATCTGCATTAATTTTATTAACCACGGCACATATTGGGTAATTTAAACCAGAATTTAAACCACCAAAATATTTGGATTCATTTATAATATCTGATCTTATATTTAAATATGGGTTTAATACTGTTTTTGGTAAATTGGTTGCTTCTAAAATAATACTTTGTGTTGCTTCTGCTATCGCCGGGTAATAATTTACACCTTTTAAATCTTTTGGTGTGCCATTATAGGCAAAACCATTAACAGATACCATAAATGCTGGCATTGGGTAATATTGTGTGCCACCAAAAGGTGTAATATTATAATCTATAATGTCTGAGCTTACAACCTCACTATTTGTTGTTGGGTTGTACATTTCTTTTAAATTATTAAATGTTAATCTTGCTTGTGTGCCGTTATTTTCTTGGTTTATAACTTCTGGATTAAATTGTTCGTAAGTATGTCCCAAAATACCTAATAAAGATTTATCCCAATTTAACCTATCGCAAGATTTACCAAAATTTAAATTAACCCCTGTGTGTGCGTCGAATACTGTCCAAGGTTCTAAATTTGTATTAAATAAACTAAACTCAAGGGCACCAGATGACGCAAATGTACTACCACCATTACTTAAACTACTTGTACCAGTTTTTACATCACCATCAATTGCATTGCGGTATGGCACCATATCTGGGCAATAACTATAATATTGTAATCTTTTATTAATTTTATAAACCTCATTTTTGGCATCATCTACAAGGGGTAAGCGTGTAGAACCCGCAACAACTTTATTTATTACCTCTGATTCGCCACTATTATATAATTGGCCTACATTTTCTGGTATGTGTAAGTATTCCCAACCAAATTTATTACTTATTTGGTCATATACACATGCGGTATTATTACTACCTAAATACATTTGGTTATATTTACTGTTTAAATCTATTCTATTATCAACAGTAGGTAAATAATCGGTATTATTGCTATTTATTGATGTTGACCATTCTGTATTAGGTGTTTGGTTTAATAAACCAGTTTGTGGCATCATAACTACATTGCCATAACTATTAAAATGATAATCCCAACCAATAAGTGCCTTATTTACACCTATATTATCTTTGCCATTTTTACCCTTTCTTATATTAAACATATCCTCCCTAAAACCATTTACCAACTCTGGGTGTAATGTTATATATTCTTTTTTACTTGTTGGGTCTATTGTTTTAGTGGCAAAACCAAAACATAAATCAGATGTACTTCCACCATCTGTATAAACATTAACTTTACCAGGTTCAAATTTAAAAAATACGGGTGCTGTTGTGCCTATATTATCGGCATCTGGTTTTGCTGAATAATCTATATAATTATCACTACCTAACCAACCGTAGTCATTACCATAATTAATACGGGTCATATGTAAAAACCTTGAGTTATCGATTGTTGCGGTTTCTCCAAATTCTACCTTGGCACCATCATAATTATAATTTACATACTCTGCGTTGGCATCTAATAAATAATCTGATGCAACATTATCACATTTAAATAAATCTGGGTATTTGCCTTGTTCTATAAATAGATCACGCAACGCCTCTAAATTGGTTATAGACCATAACCAGGATGTTTGTAATTCACTTGTTGTGTTAGTTTCTACATTACCTGCATTTACATCAAAATTAATTACATTTCTATTAAAATTAGGTGTTGTTAAACCTGTCATACCTGGGTCAGTATTCTCAATTGTTGGTTTTAATTCTCTTGGTTTATTTGCGGGTGCCGTAGGATCGGCAATAACATTTGGTACCTCGCCAAATCTATTATTACATTTTCTACCTATTATAAATAAATCTGGGCGTTTTACTAAAATATGCCTATAACAATTATAATAATCTAATGATTTTTGTGCATCTGTTTTTTTTGCCATTTCGTCAAAATATTCCTTACTAAATATTTGTGGGTTGGCACAGTGTCTAGGTCTTAATAAACTTGTAGTTGTGGCACTAAATACACCCGCATTACCTGTACCACTTGGCCAGAATGTGCCCGCTTCTTCATCTGATATATATTTTTGTAAATCTTCTGTAATTTGCTGAGCTACACTTTGGGCACTATTAAAACCACGCTCAACACTAATATCCACATGGTCAGTTTGTTTAACATAATAAGATAATGCCGGGTCAAAATAATTATTTAAAAATTTTGGCATTAATCTTTTTGTTGCGGGATTTACTGGGGTGGCAAGTGCTTCATCCCAGGCATATTTCATAAATTGTAGTCCATCATTTTCATAATCTACACCGTCTATTGTTTCTGCTATAAAATCTAATTCTGAGTTTTGTGTCCATGTATAACACCTAGTCATTAAAGTATATTTGCTGTTATCATTTTTTGGTTTTAATAAATTTTTTACAGTGTTTGGGTTTGCCGTAGTATCTACATCAAACACGGAGTGATAATCGTTAAAATTAATAATTGTTTTTGTAGTATCATAAAGATTACTATAAAATACTATACCTGATTCCTCACCATTATTTTTGCCGTTATCTGTTGTACTGTTAGAATTTAGCCATAATGGCCATATTTTCGCTGAGTCCGCATTTGATATTGTTTGTTGTGTAGGTGTTAAAAAACATCTAGGTAAAAAACAATATTGCTCACCATTACTATTTTTATAATAATTAACCTCCAGTGTTGCTTTATTATCGAATACACCAACTGTTATTTGTGAGTTATCTTCGGGTAAATTAACATGTGTCACACGCCCCATTTGGTCTAAATTACCATTTTTTTTTATTAAACCTTCTGTTTTTTCTAATTTAACATCTGTTAAATATTTGCCCTTAAATTCTAAACTTGTTGGTATATTACACCCTTTTTGGTTTATAAAGGCACTTTGTACGCTTATTGTGTCGCCCTGTTCTACAATAATTGTATTACTTTGCCTATTGGTAAATATGGCGTTGCTTTCTATCTTATCTACTTGTGCTTGTTGTGTGCTTTGTAGTCGGTTGCACTCAATTAATGTGGTATCTACATACGGGTTTGCCATTATTATATTATAATAACATATAAAAAAAGATTATAAATAAAAACACAAAAATATTAATATACCTATTTGGCATATTTATTAAAAGAATATTGCCAAACGGGTTTGTTTAAGACACAACAGTAATATCATCACCTTTAACACTCACAGTTTTAATGTGGTGGATAAACATCTTCCATAACTTATCCTTATCAGGTGTTGTACTTTCGTACCTAACATTAAGCCTACAATCTTTACCTCTACCATCAAAAATAGTGTTAGTAGATAAGGTAAGTGCCCGCCCAATTAAAAAGTTATTGCGGTAATCGGCAAAACTTAATGGTTGGCAATTATGGCACTGTATTAATGCCTTTTCTAATTCTATGAGGTGGTTTGCATCTATCCCGCCATCTTTACTAGTAGTTTTACCCGTATTAATTCTGCGTGATGGTACCTGTTTGCCTTCTATCATAAAATTATAGTTCGATAAATAATCACCAATGCCACTAATTGCGGGTCTGTCGGAGTGGTTCTTTTTGGCATTGCCAAGGGCACCCCCTTCATCACTATTAACAACATAAGTACCATGGGCAATAACATTATCAAGGGCACTATATGGTTTGGCATCTGTGGGCATTGCAATAATGCTACGGGCTTTTGCGTGTTCTATACTAATGGGTATGGTACCTTGTAGGTCACCTGCCATTGTACTATGTAATTGTGTATTAATACACGGTAGATCAAAAACAACCTCCCCGCCTTCTTTCATTTTAGACACCATACCTTTAATAAATTCAGGTTCTACATCAATGCGTTTAACATTAAGGCGTACATTACTAATACTGTATGTTGGGTTAAAACCAGTTGTACCAGATTGTAAAGATGAAGACGCAAAAACATATTTAAACCCATTACCGGCAATATCTCCCGCCAATTCGTGATAAACACCTGGTACAAGTGCCGGGGCGGGTGCCCCTGCCTGCTGTGGTTGCCCAATATCTAACTGAATATGGGCACCTGACATTTTAATTGCCTGAATAACTGCCGGCCCATCGTCGGTTTTATTTTTTAGTGGTACTACTGAACCATCTGCAATATCTACCAACTCAAGACGCTCACCAATTTTAAATGGGCAAGAACGGGTATTTAACTGCGTGTTGGCAATTTCTAAAAATAGACTATCTACCGCATCTGCTTTACCTGTTTTAAAATCACCACCCGCATTTGTAATCCCCTTTAAGTACGGGTTAAGTCCAACAAGTTTATTTTTACTTACACTATCAAACCGTCTAAAAACCTGGCGATTTGGGGCACATGTTAGCTCCAAATAACAACCCTGCGTTAAAACATTTGGGAATGCCTTCGGATTGTTTGCAAAAACGCCCGTGTGTATTTGTAGTGACACTTTGGCGGTAGTCATTGCCGTTGGTGTAGTAATATCCGCACCTGGCAAAATACCTAAATTTGCTTGTTCATTATATGGGTTTAATGTGTGGTTATTCTGTAAAGTTTTAGTAGTACCACAAGTGCCCCGGGTTTCTGGGCACCAAACACCGCACCCCTCGGTGAGTGCTCTTTTTGCTCTAATACTGTCATTAGTTTCATAAGAATATTTACAACTTACCCAGGATGAATATTCTTGAGTTTCTTCTAAAATTTTGCCTCTATTACCCGCATACACCCTACATTGGGTAAATAAACTATTTGCACCAATCTCACCATCAAGTGTAAGTTTGGTTGGGAACGGTGAGGCATCTAAAATACCTGTTGCCCCCTGATCTAATTTAACATCGAAATTTAAATAACAATCTTTACCAGAAAATAACTCAATTGATGGTGGTATAAAAATACCTATTACCTGGTTTTCTTGGAATTCGTTTGCTCCTTCTGCCGTTAGTTCTATCTCACTTTGGCCAATCATGACCTTATCCCCTACATGCCAATAACTCATTTTATATTATAAACAAATAAAAAAAAGTTAGAAAAAAAAAATTAAAAACTTTAATTAATTAAAAAAAATAATCTATAATTAAAATATTATATATTAATATAAAATGCCACCTAAAAAAGGGACACATAAAATGCCAGATGGAACAACAATGAATGATGAAGATATGCCCAAAAAAAGGGGGCGTGGTCGTCCCCGTAAAACGGAGGGTGCTTCTAAAAGTGATTCTGTAAATACTGCCCAACCTAAAAAACAGGTTGCCAGTGGTGGTGCTTGGATGGCACATGTAAAAAAGACATTTGCCAGTGGTAAAAAGAAAAATGCCTCATATACTTATAAACAGGCAATGTCAGATGCTAAAAAGACTTATAAAAAAGGTTAATCAAAATCAATAGTAAATTTACCATGTGTAAATGTACAACTATATATTTTTGTTTTTCTATATAAATTTTTCTTGTCTAATTCTTTTTGTACAACTTGTGTAATTATTGGTTGTAATAAAAATGGTTTATGAATATTATCATTTAATAATTTACATACCTTACGAACACTTGGTATATCTCCGTATGATTCTATATATTTGGCATCTTTATAAACATCTGTTAATGTTGTATATTCTGAATTATTTACCAAGTAATTATTATTACAAAAATGCTTTAATTTTTTACAAACTAAAATAACATTTTGTTTTTGTTTTACTGTTAATATCTTTTTAGGGTTTATATTAGTTAAATATAAATTTAAATCTGTAATATTTATAAAATGATAAGTGTTGTTATATTCTGGTATATCTAATGCATCTAAAATACTTAACTTATTTTGTAATAATAATGCTAAATCTGCTTTTTTATATTTACCTGGGTTTATAATATCGATATTATAAATGTTAATAATTTGGCATAATTCTAATTTACTGTGTGTTTTATGAATCTTTAACATCATTATTATTAATATTATAATAGATATTTTTTTTATCTAATATAACATATAACAAGAATGGCGGAACTGATGACATTAGCTCAACTTAAAAAGGTTGTAAAGGGGTATGACGATTTAATGGCAATAAAAACAAAAGGTTTAACCCGTGACCAACTTATAACGGCAATAGAAAATATGGGATATACAATAGATCATAAAAAACAAACATTTAAATTAACAAATAAAAAATTGGCAATGAAAAGAAAACCTATTAATGTAAAGGCACCAACAACAAAAGAAAAAAAACCAGTAGATAAAGAAAAGGCAAAAAAGAATGAACGGGCAAAAGTAATTAAATTTATTCTTGCTAATAAAGATGTACTAAATGACCCTCAAGTATCTAAATTACATAAGGGGGTTAAGTAATTATAATATACCCATTTGGCATATTTATTATATATATTTTTGCCAAACAGGTTTGTTTAAAATCTTTAATTATAATTAAAATATATGGTATAATAATATAATGTCAGAATTAAATATTTATAATGGTTGTTGCAATGAAGAAATGGAAAAAATACCGGATAATAGTGTCGATATTATAATAACTGATTTACCTTATGGACAAACAAATTGTAAATGGGACACTTGTATAGACCTTGAGGCAATGTGGGCACATTTTGTTAGAATTAAAAAACCTAACACACCAGTATTTTTATTTTGTAATACTAAATTTGGTGCCAGTTTAATTAATACATGCCCTAAAAAATTATCATTTAGGTATGACATTGTTTGGAATAAAATAAATGCCGTATCTTTTTTATTGGCACATGTACAACCAATGCGTATCCATGAGTCAGTATATGTATTTTACGAAAAAAAACCAATATATAATACCAAGGTTTATCATAAACAAGTTGTTAAAGTTAAACAAGACAGAGTAAGAAAGGATAACACCTGTTATGGCACTTTAAAAATGGAGTGTAATTCTAAATATGACCCTTTATTACCACGCAGTATATTAACATATAAAAATGTAAGTAAGGGTGTGCATTCTACACAAAAACCAGTACCATTACTTGAGCATCTAATTAAATATTATAGTAAAGAGGGTGACACATGTCTTGATTGTACAATGGGTAGTGGTTCTACCGGTGTGGCATCTATAAACCTTAACCGTAATTTTATTGGTATAGAAAAAGATCCAGATATATTTAAAATTGCACAAGACAGATTAGAAGAGGCAAAAAGTGATTAAATGTGCTTATATATTAATCTGTTATTATACCTATTATATGTTAATATTATGCCTTTAATCTTAAATAGTATATAAAGACTATATAAAATTATAATTTTGTTATTACTTTAAGTATAAAACACCAATAAAGTTAGTTTTATTATAGTACATTAATTAAGATTAATACCCATTTGGCGTATTTATATGTATTTTTATGCCATTTGGGTATATTGTTAATCTTTTATTATATAAAAAAATTATCTTATATATATATAATAAGATGTTAAAAACAATTATGTTAATAGACGCCTTACCGTTGGCACCAGACATTACAAATAAAATTATAATGGATGTAAAATATAATGCATTACAAAATACATTTAATAAAAGGTCACATGATCTTAATCGTCATTTTTTATATTATTGTTGGTTAAATAAAAAGTTATGTAAAAGAGGTGAGCAACAAACATTATTAAAAACAATTCTTGAGTTCGATTATTACAAACCTAATAAGTTATTTTAATTGGCAATGCCCGTGGCCTAGTTGCTGTACTTCTAAATTTAATTCTTCTTCTTCTGTGCTTATATCTTCGCTTGATTCTTCTGATTCTGTGGTATATAAAAATACATTACGCAGTACCCGTATTAAATCTGGCCTACCTACCCTTGCCAGTTCTGATGTTATTTCTTCTAAATAATCTTCTACAAATTGTTTTTGGTTATTAGTAAGATCCATATTTATATATTATAATATATTTTATTTTTAAGATATTAATTTATAGTATTTATTAAATCTTAATAAATGCGGTTTTTTACTTAAAAAAAAATCTTATATAAGTTATAATGAAGAATTACAAAAATGGTAAAATTTATGCTATAATATGCAACACAACCAAAAATGTTTATATTGGGTCAACAACAGAACCATTGGCAACCAGATTATATAAACACAGGTACGAGGCAAGAACCGCCACCAGACCTAATACAAGTTCTGAACAATGTTTAAAACATAATAATTATAATATTATTTGTTTAGAAAAATACCCATGTAGTAATACATATGAATTAGAGGCAAGGGAGTCATTACATATTATAAAAAATAGATTAGATAATAATTTAACTTGTGTTAATACTAGGTGCCCTATTGGGCATAAAACAATGGTTTATGACTTATCTTCTTTGCCGTCTGTTTCTTTTTCTTTAACATAAACATTGTTCATTGTTTCGACGCTATGCCCTGTAATTTTTGACATTTCTTTTTGTTCTTTCTTGAGTTCTCCAAATTTATCAGACAATACAATTTTACGCAACATGGTTGTACTAATAGATTTACCATCCATATATTTTTTACTATATTTAATTAACAGTTGTGTAAGGGCATTGCGGGTTAATGGCTTACCTGTACTACTTTTAAACAATACACCCATGCCATTTATTCTAATATATGTTCTTAATAACTTTTCTAAATCTTTTGGTATATCTATATTAAGTGCCTCAAATTTTCTTTGTGTCTTAAATTTATTAATTGCCAAAAACATTTTGCCTTTTTCTACAACTAAATAATTATCTTTCTTTTTATCTTCTGTACTTAATTTAGTGTATTGCCTTTTGGTTATTGCTTGAGCACCCGCCAGATCATTACGGAGTGGTAATCTAATATGTATTTGGAATAGAATATAAACCATTAATAATGTTTTATCTTTGGCACTTAAATTATCTGCTTTTTTAAATTTCTTGTCTTTTAATTCTTTGCCCATTGTTTCTATACCTTCTTTTACTACTTTAATATCTACAAAATTTGCCTTTTGTTTATCAGATATTTTACCCGTTGCATTATCATCCTCATATTGTTTATTTAAGTCATCACGCATTGTATTATATTTATTAATTAACTTGTCATGTTTTTTATCACTATTAAGTGCCATTAATAAAATAATAATACTATTATAATAATTGCGTTGACTTGTATAATGTAAGTTCTTTATTTTATCTTTTACCGCTTCTACATCTTCTAAAAAATCCCAATCACCTACATTATCGACATTAAACATTTTTTGTAGTTTTTTTAGATTAGATTCATACATTTTAATTGTACTATCTTTAACATTTGGCCGTGCCTTTTTAATTTCTTCTTTTAAATCTTTGGTTGTTAATTTTACCATGTTTATACTATAATATAAGATTATTATTTTAAATAAAAAAACTTAAATATTACAAACCCATTTGGCAAAAATATATATAATAAGAATGCCAAACGGGTATATTAATAAATTACCATAATATTTTATGTGACCAATACTTGGCGGTGTTTTTATCTGTTGCTTTACCATGTCTGCTGTAATAATTCTTTTTGCGTTTATTGTCGCCGTGATCTAAATTTTTATAATGCCCCAATTTATCTTTAAATTGACCATATCTACTATCCCCAAAATGTATTAATTTTTTTTTATTATCTTTTAATACATATACACTATATTTTTTGTTTTTTGCTTTACTAACAAATGGTTTATATAATGGTTTATCTGACATATAATATTTAATATATTAAAATTTTACTTTGTATTTTTTCGTTATTTCTGTATCTAAATTTTTACCTTTTGTTAAAATGTATTTGTACAAACGCCCATACGCCCAAGACTGCGGGGACTGGTTAGGCCTACTACCTGCACTGTAATATGCCCCCTCACCTTTCTTAAATACCGCATTAATGGCACCATAAGGTATGCCAGTTATTTTGGCAATATTTCTTTTACTTCTACCACCTTTTAATTTGTCTAATTCTTTACCATATTTTTTATTAAACTTTTGTGTCCAGGTTGACTCCTTACTAACAAAACTGGTTTTTGGTCTTTCTTTCTTTTCTACTATACTTTTAATTTGTTTGGTTCTTTCGGCACCTTTTAAACCTTCTAAATAACGGGCAGGTATATTATATTCTTTACCTTTGTATTTTACTTGTGGCATTATATATATTTATTATATAATTTATTAAAAAGATTATTTATTAAAAAAGATTGTTAATTAGACATAATAACACTCAAGGTGCCCATCAATAATGGTTGCATACCGTCTAATCTCTAACCAGGCACGCTGGTTGTAATTTTTCTTTGTCTCGCCATTAAGACTGGGTAGCGGTGCTTTTAAATGTAGGTCAATGCCTCTGGGATCTACACGCTGGTTTAGGCCTCTGGTTAAAAACCCTTGGTAAAAAAACTTATGTGTAAGACTAGTATCCTGGTGCCTACCCGCATAATCGCCATTTTTACCATTCGTAATAAGACCACCCACACCCTCACCACTATACGCCTGGCGGGTACAAAATGGTACCATGCCTAGGGTTTCTTTTAAATTGTGGTACTGTCTGGCATTATTGGTAATAGTCTGTGGGTACATAAACTGACTGTTTAAAAATAAATTACTTTCTAAATCTTGGCGTGCATCGCCACCCGCCGTCACATCCATACCAACGGCACTAAATTTACCCAATATTTGTGCTTCATTATGGTTGGGGTTTTCGTACCCGGCATATACCTTGGTCACAAACATACCCTGTCCGCCAATATTTCTTACTGGTTGCGTCACTGGTCTATTTTTTAATACGTCCGCATCTGATGCGTCTAAACTCTGGGTTGACAATCTATAATCAAAATAAGAAAATGTTAATTCTTTATTATCTTCGGCAAACTGTGCCATTGCCTCGCCATCGAAAAATACATAATCCGCAATTACCTTACATTCTGAGCGGTCTATTTCTACTGCCACACCTGCGGTACCCCCATTTTGGATTGCCAGTCTGTTTTTATTATCGTTGGCACCATCATTATCATCCCAAAATAATACAACTTGTACCCGTTCATTAGGCATAAGATATAAAGGAAGCTGGTTGCCTTCTTTAAGGTACGGGAAAAGTTGGTGCAACGCCACAGAATAAATAGGCGTGTTATTGTTTCTACTAAACTGTTTTGGTGATAAGCCTTTTGGTTCGGTAGTAGTGGGAGCACTCTGGTTGTACTCTCGACCATTAGATAAACCATAACCATCAGTTGATTTGGTGCTTGAGCTTTCGTCGTAAATTACCTCAAAATCTACACATTTGCCACTCAGATATTGCTCCCGTTCTTTCTGAGCACTATTCTTAATTGCAAGTGTTTTTAAATTTTCTAAATAAGAAAATGCGTCCGTATCACAAATTACACGCCCTGCCGTCGTTCGTAAAACTGCCCGCCTAATTAGGGAATAAATACCAGTACCAAGGTATGGGAACCCATTGGCACCATTTGCCTTTAAACCTATACTGATTTTTGTGCCAGGGTGCAAAAACCCTTTTGGAGCAAACTCCCAAACCGCCTCAGACTGGGAAAATGTCAAACTTTCTAGGACGTCTGATTCTATCTTCTGTGCGGTATTTACTGGTAGGGACTTTAAATTCATAAAGTTTGGTTGAGCATCTCTTGTAGCCATTTTATATTTATATATAATATAAAAAATAATAAAAAATAAAATTAAAAAATTACTAATAATTTAGAAAAAAAGACATATTAATTTACTGTACCGCCTGTACTCCATTTTGGTTATAAACTATGGTTGTTTCGGCATTTACAAAAATAAATACACTTTGCGGACTATTACTAGTTAAATCACAATCTATGGCAATACCAAAAGACTCACGATCAAACGGCACCCCGCTAGAACCTATAAAATTTTCATAATTTATACCCACGGCATAAACCATACCCGTATCATTTACAAACTGGTAAGGTAGGCGACCAGATGCCCCAGGTACGCCCGTAATATCTCTATTATTTGTTGCAGGTGACATACTAATTGTTTTGGCACGATCCCAAGGTATAATACTATTAATAAAATCTTTGGCAATTTCGGGGTCATTTAAAATTACTTTATTATCTTCTACTTTATTGGTTTCTAGTGGGTACAATTTTGGCATGGCACGTCCACCCTTGAGCCAATTAATTTTTTTGATAAATGCCTGTTTGCCATCTAAATTGGTTGGTGGTAGTGTAGAAAAACCATCCGCACCAAGATTATTTAATTTGGCACTTTCTATAAATGTCATATATAGTGATTTTACTCTGCTTAAACCAAATAACATATTAACTTGTAAATTAGTACTATTAAAAGTATCATAAAATGAGTGTATGTCTTGGAATGTAAATGACCCCTGGGTTTGTTTCATCAATTGGCTTAACTGGTCGGGTGGAGGTGTCACAACACTACATACAAGTTGTATGTCACTTAATTCATACATAACATCAGAATAACCCGTCACATTAGGTACGGTCACATTATCGGCAGGTAAAATGTTAATTGAGTTTGCGTCACTTTCTAACATAATAACTAACTCCATACCACCAAGGGCATTGTCCATAAGATTAAGTGGGGCACCAGAATTTAGGAGCCCACAGGGCAAATGTACGCAAAATGAGTTTGGTTCGGTTTTCTTTACAACGGTTTTGCGTATGGTTTCGTAATTGGGTAAAGTTAGTGCCGTTTCTGACATGTGTGTTAATGAATCTTCGACGCCAGAACTGGCACCCAAATAACTTGACATCCATGTATTGTAATGTTTATTGTGGGATATTGTGGTTTGGTGCTTTAATGATCGCCAAATTAATTGCTGGAAGTGGGCATATACACCCACACGCTGGTTAATATCTGCCTCATCGCCAATAACTGTACCTTTGGTATCGTTAAAGTATTGTACCTTACCTACAATTCTAACAGATGCGGGGTCAAGTAAATAATTACCCGGTGGGATTTGGAATTGCAACTGGGCAACTCCCCTTTTAAAACTATACTTTTGGTCAATAGTTTTGTTGCTCGGTGCTAGTTCTAAATATCTAGTCGTCATTTTATATTATTATAATATATAATTAAATTACATATAAAAAAAAAGAAAATAAAAATTTTACAAATATACCCATTTGGCATTATTTATTATATTATAATTGCCAACCTGGTTTAATATATTTATCTTAAAGTACTGGTACTTGCTTGTGCTAGACCACCCGCACCCGCTACATCTGGATCCGCTACTTGAGCATCAATTGTTTTTGGTTTATCTACACCTGGTACGTCACCGTCCTTTGCTTGTTTCTTATGCTCGAATAATTCATCAACACCAGATATAATACCACCTACGGCACTTGCTCCCACACCTAGTGCCACTAATAATGGGTCGGCACTGGCAACACCTATAACATCCATGGCGGAACCTATCTCATTCATTGTATTACCTACATTTTGTGCGGTATCGTCGCCATAAAAAAATTTACCACTACTAATTTGTTGCCCAACATCCATTGTTAAAAATACACCTGATGCCAAGGTGCCCGCCACTTTTGCCGTACCTTCTGCCACTACACCTGCGGTACTTAAACCACCTTTTAATGTACTTGCTAATTTACCTGCCCTTGTTGTTTCTAATACACCTTCTGTTGTCTCGCCCGCTGTATCTACACCCCCGGCAACATCTGTACCCGTACTTACCCCCGTTTCGGTTGTAGTACCTGCGTTTGTTTCTACTGCTGGGTTTTCTGCTGTTGTTGTGGTGGTTGGTTCTTCTACTGGGTTTTCTGCCGGTTGGCTTGTTGCAATTGTATTACCATCCGTAGTTTGTGTGGGTGTGGGGGTACTATATAACCCCGCTACTGAATCTGGTACATCGGTGGTCACCCCTGTTGTTCTTGAGTAAAAATCTACCATTGTTTCGTCCGTTTGTGCTCCCACGGTGCCCGCACCACCATATACATCAGTGGCAAAATTAACCTCTGTGTCCCCACGCTCCGCATCTTGTATTGGTGTGATATCTTGTCTGCCCATATTAACACCATTTACAGGTACTTTACTTGCCAATTTACCAGGTAAATTAACGGCATATTTACCGGCATTATAAATACCCTCAAAAGGTTTTGTGGGTGCCAATGCTGTTTTAAGTAAGGTACGCCCCGTTTTTGCTAAAACCGCTGAGCCACCTTCTGCCTTTACTGCGTCATATAATGCCTTGCCAGTATCGCCCAAATGTACTTGGTAGGCACCAAACTCCTCCATTGTGCTTTTATCTTTACCAGTGGTTAAACCTTCTTGCTGTTTTAATAATGTGTTGTAATTTTCTACTTGTCCTGCATTATAGTTGGCAATAAAATTTTGCTGTTCTACTGCGTTTTGGCCTAAACCGTTTATTTGGTCTTCGGTACTTTGTAGATTAAGTGAGTCCATTTTATATTTATATATAATATAAAAAGTTATAAAAAATTATTATTAAAAAAAAAGACTATTTAAAATGGTTCTTGTTTTGGTTCTGCTTCATCTACCATTAATTGGTCACCAATACCAATAAGTGACTCAAATGATTTATAGAATTTTGCGGGGTTGGATTGCCCATCAATGTATAAAAATTGGTACGCTTCTGAATGTGCTATATTATAATATTTTAAAAATGTTGCTTCATCTCCGCATAAATCGGCGTACTCCTCTGCTATTTTTTCTAATTCTTTACTTGATTGTTGTCTAAAAATCATAACATTTTGTGCATTACTTCTAATCATTGTGCTTACGGCACGAAAAGATTGAGTAAAAATCATTATTGACATTTCATAATGTCTGAATCGGGTTGACAGTGTATTAATGCTGTTGCTTGAGGTCTTTTTAAAATCCTTCGATATTATATCATCTAGTACCAATAATACGGTTGGAGCCTCTGATCTCTTATATTTCTTTTGTGATTCTACTAAATCATTAATAAATTTATCTTCATAATGATCCTCCACTCTAAATGCGTCAGTTAAAAATTTGCCTTTTGGGTCATTATTAATTGTATTACTTATAATTAATACATCGTCAAAATATTCAGTACCGTACATGTCGCCCCTTCTTAACATATTTACAAGTGCGTTTGTCTTACCGCTTCTTACACTTCCTATGCCTAAACATAAAAACGGTGGGGCGGGTAATATTGGATTTATTTCAGGGTATTTGCTTTTGTCTTCTAAATCTACTACTTTACGCATTTTTAAACCTTCCATGTTATATTATATTATATAATATATTTTTTAATTTAATCTAAAAATAAACTATATATTAAATCTTCTGGGATTCTATATCTATCAGTTAATGTAGTTTCGTTATTTGTTGCCTTATTAATGTTTTTATAGTCTTTATATTTTTTTCTTAATTCTGCTGTATTACACCTTATTATTTTATCACCATCTTTTATTGTTTTACTTGTACCCATTCTTGCTTTATGTAATTGTTGCCTTTTAACTTTTGTATTGCATAATACTTTTTTACCGTCGATCATTTCATAACCATTGTCAAGTACTTTTTTATGTTGTTTATCTATCATATTATTACAATCATTTTTACATACTAACGCTTGCCAATCTTTTTTATTAGTCCATATATAAGTAGTTTTTTTATAACCCCAATCACTATATT
>Ga0209337_1000212_pt1 | contig 46190 bp, 69 predicted proteins | sample LinPmetageLP53_FD_184044 | JGI IMG/M metagenome (GOLD analysis project Ga0209337, IMG submission 184044) | Marine viral communities from the Pacific Ocean - LP-53 (SPAdes) (version 2) | ecosystem: Environmental > Aquatic > Marine > Oceanic | place: Pacific Ocean | collected 2010-02-08
TAATCTAATTATCATCTTCATGTTATGCCTTTACTTTTGTTTGACCGGAGTTGCTGATAGTACAAGGGCCGCCAACGCTATCTGTTATTATCGCATTTTCGTTTAATACCAAGCTAATTGCATCACCAAGCTTAACTTCTGGGGCATCAGCTTTAACTTCGGTAGTGCCTTCTAGTTTAATTTCTGGAGCTGTTATTTTAGCCTCAGCTGTAGCAGTTAATTCAATATTTGCTAGAGTGGTAGCTAGTAAATCTTTAGCACCGGTAATTTCTATATCACCGTTAGCCTTAAAAACCAATTTACCACCTTGATTAAAGTTACCAACAGCAACCTCACTACTTTCAAGATCCGGCTGCACCTCTTGATTTATAGGTATAACAGCAGGATTTGATCTATCACCATGTAAAAACAATAACAAACCCAGACTATTATCATTTATCAAAATATTTGAGGCGTAACCGTATGGCATTAATAATTTTACATTCGTAAATAGAGAATTATTAGCACCAGTGACATCAGCAACTTTACCATTGCATTTTGTTATTATCGCTCTTTCAAAATATCCTTTCATAAAAAATCTACATTTTATTTATAACTCATAATCATATTATAACAAATATAATTTTTAAATTCAAGAAATTCAATGGCGATAGATTTTAAGTTTAAACAAGATGAGCTTGGTAAATGGGATATTGATTTTGCTGGTGGCGATATAGAGACCACGCAAGGCCTCGATAGTGCTATCTATTTATCTATCTTGTCTGAAAATAGAGCCTCAGCATCGCAAATAAAAGATGCCAGACTGCGCAGAGGTCATTTTACTAATGAATTTAATAATATACAAAATAGCGAAGTAGGATCATTGGTCTGGTATTATTCAGGTCAAGTAGTAAATACTCAATCAAATGCAAGTTTGATTCAAGATGCAATTGCAGATTCTTTATCTTGGATATTAGATCAAGGTATAGCCTCGGATTTAGAGGTGAGTGTTGAAAAAAAAGGTAGCGGGTTAAATATCGATATTGAATTGATAAGTGAACTAACGCCTGAAAATCAATATTATAATTTATTTTTTAATACAGTTAATTAATGGCTTTAACGTACCCGACACAAGCAGATATTCAAAATACTTTAGTCAATGCCTTAGTTGAGTCTGTAAATACTGGCCAAACTGACACTACTAAGCAAATTGACCCAACACTTGACAATAGTATTGTTAAGGGACTAGTTGAGTCAACAACAGCTGGTATTTCAGATAATTACAATCTTGTTAAGGCTTTAGAAGTTCAACTTTTTCCACAAACTGCAACAGGTGCTTTTTTAGATAGATGGTTAGCAACTTTTGGTATTACAAAGGCACCGGCCACTAAGGCGGACGGTAGCGTTGTTTTTACCGGTACGGCACTAACCACAATTCCAGCTGCTACCAATGTTCAAAAAACTGACGGCACCTTATTTGAAACTTTAAGCGATACGCCAATTACAACAGAATCAATAGTTGTTAGCTCAATTACTAGGCTTGGCTCTGTAGCTACCGTTACCACGCTAAACGCACATAATTTAGCCACTGGAGTGTCGGCCACAATAAGCGGTGCAGATCAAGCTGATTACAACGTTACAGCTACCATTTCAGTTACTGGAACTAATAGCTTCACTTATACGGTAGCTAATAATCCAGCAACGCCAGCGACCGGCACTATTTTAACAAGTGCCACTTTTGCACACGTTGCGGTTAGGGCTGTAGAATTTGGCAGCTCATCAAATACTGGCGCAGCTTCACAATTAAGTCTAGTTGCTGCAATACCTAACGTTGATAATATAGCGACCGTTGATTTTAGCGGTATAAGAGGTGGACTAAATGCAGAAAGTGACGAGTCGGCAAGAGCAAGGTTATTGACAAGAACAGCTAATATGACAAGCGCCTTTGCTAGTGCTGGTATTATTTCTTTTATTAAAAATGCTTATCCGACAATTACGAGAGTTTGGGTGCAAGATGCGACGCCATCAGCTGGCTATGTAACGATTTATTTTACAGAAGATTCAGAAACAAATATTATACCAACAGGGGCGCAAGCTAACTTAGTTAAAAACACAATAATTGATCCAGCAACTGGCATCAAGCCAGCTAACACGCCAGATAGTTATGTTTTGGTATCCGGGCCAACGCCAGTAACACAAAACTTTGAATTTAGTGCATTATCGCCAAACACTCAAGATATGCGCGATAATATAACAGAAGCCTTAAAAGATTATTTTAGATCTGCGTCAGTTAATGTTGAAACAAATGTAAATGCAAATCAATATAATTCTGTAATATCCAATGTAATTGATTCAAGTGGAAATACGCCAACATATACCTTGACCACGCCAGCGGGTGATATCGCAGTTGGCACTGGTGAATTAGCAATTTTAGGAACTATAACGTATCCGGGCGGGATAACAATACTAATACCATAATGAGCTTAATACAAGAACGCACATTGCAAGAAGAAGCTGGGGTGTTAAGACAGTATTTGCCTGCAAACCCGCTTTATAGCGGCGATAATTTAAAAAAGGTTTTAGTAGGTCTTGCGGCTTCGTGGTTAGATTATCGTGCGTTTATTAATAGATTAGGTGATGAATATAACATAAACACCACAGAAGATTTAATATCTTCATGGGAAGGTTTTGTTGGAATACCTGATTCTTGCTTTAACATTGCATCTACAATAGAAGAGCGGCGTCAAAATGTATTATTGAAAATTGCTGGCTTAAATGTAGCGACCGCAAGACAATTTGAAAATATAGCGCAGATTTTAGGCTTTTCAATTCAAGTAACTTCTGGCATTGAAGAGGCGACTTTCCCAATGGCCTTTCCTATCACTTTATTAAGTGCTGGAGATTTAGGATTTACAATATTAGTAAGAATTGATTCAAGCTTAAAGCCATCAGGATTTCCCTTGACTTTTCCTTTTGAATTTACAGGGGACGCTCCAGACATTTTACAATGTTTATTCAATAAAATTAAACCCGCAAATACACAAGTAATTTTTAAATATATATAATATGGCAAATTTTTCAGCAAATAAAAACACAGGCGACACATTAACAGCCGCAGAATGGAACCAGACAGGATCGTTAAATAATTTTATTCAATCAACTGGTCAAACTTTGTCAACTGCCGATTTAAATCAGTCGGCAAAGGCAGCGGCGCAATATGGCTCCGGTAACTATTTTACTGATTCAGGTGTTGCTAATGCTTACCTATTATCCCCAATTGGCTCAATGCAATCAGCGGCTGCTTATTTTGATGGGATGGAGATAAGATTTAGAGCTGCAAATGCAAGTAGTGGAGCTTCAACTATTAATGTTAATTCTTTAGGCGCAAAGGCTATTAAGCAAGCAAACGGCGTTACTGATATTACAACTGAAATATCAACGACCGCTGATTCAATTTTAAGATTTGACAATGCTAATGATTGCTTTATTTATGATACAGGAATTAGCGCCGCAACTACTACCGCTGCCGGATTATCTCTTTTATCTTCTCCAATTACATTGCAAAATAATGCTACAGACCCCAATAATGATATAGATTTTGGTGCTGGCGTGATGCAATTTGATGATGGCACAGGTCGGGCTGCTGTTACAGCAACCACAAAGCAGCTTGATACTAATTTTGTGGCTGGAACAAATCAAGGCGGTCTTGATACCGGCACAAAAGCAGTCGATACTTGGTATTATTGCTATGCTATTTACAATCCAACAACTGGAGCAACTGATGCTTTATTTACAGCTACTTATGGCGCACCAACAATGCCTGCTGGTTTTACAAAAAAAGCCTATGTAGGGGCATTGTTAACAGGAGCAGCCGGAAATATTTTGGTTGGCAGTTATCAATATAAAAGAGACGGATCTTATAGATTTTTATTTTCAGAACAAATTACTGATTATACTACCTCAGTGCCTTCAATTTCAACAGCAATAGCCATTACTGCACCAATCAATTCAGACGCAATATTAAATGTAACTTATCTTGATAATGATAGTGTCTCAGGTGATATTATTTTGAATGAAGAAGGGCAGACTGATATATCGCCAAACTATGCTACAGCCACAGTTATAGCGAGTATTAATTATTATGGTAAAAATGCAAATTTTATAATGAATGTCGGAATCAATCAAAGAATTTTTGCGAGATCTAATGATTCAATCAGCACTTTTTTTACAATCCTGAGTAGAGGATTTATTGATAACAACTATTAACTAAAACACAATGACTTTATATTTTAAAAATAATATAACTAACCACGTTCAAGCGTATAATGTTGACAGTTTAAGTCGCCTAGGCGCTGCATTAAGAACTGATCCATGGGAGCAAATTGAGGAACCAAAAGAAGTAGCTTTGAAATCATTAAAAGATGAGAGAAAGCAATATTTATCTAAATCGGTATCTGCAGAGATGGTCAAGCCGCTTTTTTGCAAAACTATAGATGGCGAAGATTGTTATATTTCAACAGACAAAACAAATAAATTTTTAGGTTACTTTGCGTTATCGGATATCTCAAGTGTATTTAGATATTTTAGAGCTGTAAGTAAAGAGGGCGCACGCCTTAGTCACGACTTGAAATTAAATAAAACTGAATTAAAAGAGTTAGCTTTGCACTATGAGCAAAGAGAAGATCAGCTTGAAGAAATTGAAAATAAATATATTGATTTGATCGATGCCGCAAAAAGTAAAACAGTATTAAATAATATTAAATTTGAAGAACTGGAATAAATATGTCGATAGTTTCGAGCTTATCAGAGCCTATTATTATAAAATTAATTAACAACATCAATATAACTGAATAATTATGTCATTAATACCTTCAATCGTATCAGAAAGTAGCGGAGCTAACAATGGTCAATTTAAAGGCACTTGGAACGCTGCAACAAACACGCCCACTTTACCAAATCCACCGACAACGCCAGATTTTAATATTGGTGATTATTACCGTGTGACGAACGCGGGTAGTCAATTTGGCTTTACCTTTGAGGTTGGCGATTCAATAATAGCGGTTAGTGCAGGTGGTGGAGTTTTAGCATGGGATCAAGATACAAATATTGCAGTGCCGATAAGAGTTCAAGACGGAGGAACTGGCGCTACTACAGCTGGAGCTGCGAGGGTTAATTTAGGTCTAGGCGCACTATCTACTCAAAATAGTTTAGCAAGTACGGATTTAAGCGATGTATCAGCTACAGCGCCTACGGATGAGCAAGTTTTAAGATACAATAATGCAACTAGCGAGTATGAGCCAGTTACATTGCCAGCAGCGAGTGGTGGAACAGTAACCAATGTAGCGGCTGGAGTTGGTTTAAGCGGGGGCCCAATAACCACCACAGGAACAATTGATTTAGCTAATACTGCTGTTACTGCTGGCGTATACACTAACGCTGATATAACTATAGATCCTCAAGGTAGAATTACTACAGCTGCAAATGGAACAATAAGTGGAGGCGATGTCACAGGCCCAGCGAGCTCAACAGATAGCAACGTTGCTTTATTTGACGGAACGACTGGCAAAATTATTAAAGATGGTGGGGCTTTGGGTGCTTTAGCAGCATTAAATAGCGTTACCGCTGCTGAAATTGATTCAGGCGCTGTAAATACTGATGAACTTGCAAGCAATGCAGTAACAACGCCAAAAATTACTGATGGAGATGTTACCGATGCAAAATTAGGAACAGGTATTAATGCTAACAAAATCGGTGTAGGAAACGTTAGTGTGATTGAATTTGGTTTTTTAAGTGGCGCAAGCACGAACTTGCAAACTCAAATTAGTGCAAATGCAAGCAATATATCAACCAACACCACAAATATAGCAGCCAAGGCTGGAAGTGGCGCAAACTCGGATATAACTAGTATTTCTGGACTTACAACTGCTTTATCCGTTGCTCAAGGTGGTACTGGTGGCACTACAGCGACCGATGCAAGATCTAATTTAGGACTGGGTAGTTTAGCAACTCAATCAAGCGTTACTGATACTGATATTGCCGCTGGGGTAAATGCGGACAAAATTGCCAACGGCACAGTTTCAAATACAGAATTTGAGTATATCAATAGCTTAACCTCAAATGCACAAACTCAATTAGATGCAAAAGCACCACTTGCATCACCTGCATTAACTGGCTCACCTACTGCACCCACGCAAGCGGACGGTGATAACTCAACCAAGATAGCAACTACTGCTTATGTTGACGGTCAAACTTCTCCTAACAATAAAGGATTTTATGCAACCCCAACAGCTTTAAGGACTGCTTATCCTACAGGACAAGATGGTTGGTATGCTATTGTCGGATCAACTGACACATTTTGGTTATGGGACACTACAACCACAGATTGGAAAGATAGTGACACAAATTCTCAAGGCACAGTTACCTCTATTGGAATTACTGGCGGAACTGGTGTTACATCTTCGGGTGGTCCAGTTACAACTTCTGGTAGTATAACTATAGATCTCGATTCTGCAACTCAAACAAGTTTAGCACAAGTTGCAACCAATACAACTGATATTGCCAACAACACAAGCTCAATTTCAACTAATGCAACTAATATAGCAGCTAATGTAACTGCTATAGGTACTAAAATTACTGCTAGTTCGAGCGACACATTAACAAATAAATCAATTGATGTTGATAATAATACATTAAGCAATGTGGAAGTTGATAACTTAAAAGCAGGTGTTCTTGATACTGATTTAGCAACAGTTTCGGCTAGTGATGATACTTTGGCTTCTGCAAAAGCGATTAAAACTTATGTTGACGCTACGGCTGGTGGAACTGGAACAGTTACTTCGGTAGATGTTAGTGCTGGAACAGGCATTGCATCTTCTGGCGGTCCAGTCACAACTAGTGGAGCTATAACAGTTGGTTTAGACTCTGCGACTCAAACTAGCCTTGCTCAAGTATCAATAAATACTACTGATATTGCTAGTAAAATTTCAGCATCTTCAACTGATACCTTAACAAATAAAACTATCGATGCGGAAGGTGTAGGAAACAGTATAACTAATATTATAAATGCTAATATCAAGGCTGCTGCTGCAATCGATGCAACAAAATTAGCGGATGGAACGATAACAAATACTGAATTACAATATATTAATTCTTTAACTTCCAACGCACAAACACAACTAGACGCTAAGGCTGCTTTAGCATCTCCTGCGTTGACTGGCTCACCTACTGCACCAACACAAACAGATGGGGATAATTCTACTAAAATTGCTACTACTGCCTATGTCGATGGTCAAGTTTCACCAAATAACAAGGGGTTTTATGCTACTCCTGCTGCACTTAGAACAGCTTATCCAACTGGTCAAGATGGTTGGTATGCTATTGTGGGTTCAACAGATACTTTCTGGGTCTGGGACACTACAACGACTGATTGGAAAGATACTGACTCCAACTCCCTCGGAACTGTTACCTCTATAGGAATTACTGCTGGTACAGGTATAACTTCGGCAGGTGGACCAGTTACAACAAGTGGTTCAATTACAGTTGGTCTTGATTCTGCTACACAAGCTAGCCTTGCACAAGTAGCACCTAACACTACAGCTATTGCAACTCACACTTCTGACATAGGCACAAATACAACTGATATTGCGACAAATGTGGCTGCGATAGCTACTAAAATATCAGCCAGCTCCACCGACACATTAACAAATAAATCAATTGATGTTGATGGAACTGGAAATAGCATTACAAATATTGCTAACGCTAATATTAAAGCTGCTGCTGCAATCGATTATTCAAAATTGAATTTAAGTGGTTCAATCATGAACGGCGATATTAATGCTGGAGCCTTGATTGATGCAACTAAGATTGCTGATGGGTCGGTTACAAATACTGAATTACAGTATATTAATACTTTAAGTTCCAATGCTCAAACTCAATTAGATTCGATTTTAGCCACGGCTTCGACCAATACTGTTAATATTAGTAACAATGGTACAGCAATAGCTTTAAAAGCTGCACTAGCTTCTCCAACCTTCACAGGCACAGTAACAATTCCAACTTTATCTGCAACAAATACTCAAACAACTAATTTTCAGCTTGGCACTTCTGCAACTGCTGGTTATGTCATGAAGGCTGATGCTAGTGGTAATGGTACTTGGCAAGCAGATAGCGGCGGCGGCGGAACAGTAACATCAATCACCGCAGGCGATGGTTTGTCTGGCGGAACAATAACTGGATCTGGAACGATAGGACTTGATTTTATGCAAGAAGTTACTGGTTCAGGATCGGTAACTGCTCCTGCAAATGCAAAATATGTCAAAGTTATCGCTCATGGCGGTGGCGGTGGCGGTGGCGGTTCTGGATTTTCTTTTAGTGACCCTACTAGTGGCTATAGTGGCGCTGGTGGCGGAGGTGGAGGTGCTGGCGAGCAAGATGAAGATCAAATTACGGTTAAGGGGGGAACTTCGGTTCTTTATTATACTTGTGGGAGTGGTGGAACTGGTGGTTCTGGTCAAACTGCTAGCAGCTCTTCCTTTGATGGATCTTCTGGAGGGTTGACATCGGTTACTTTAGATTCGGGTGGCGTGAATATTTTAGCGTCTGCTGCAGGGGGTCTTGGCGGAGGCTCTGCGACTATAGGAACTTCGAGCGGTGTTGAAGAAAATGCAGGTTCGGGCGGAGCAGGTGGTATTGGAGGCGGTGGTGGTCAAAGAGGAAGCTTTCAAACAGGAGGAATAACAACCTATGGCACCAATGGTGCTCTCGGTCTTGGTACAGTTCGGGGATCTGCTGGTACAAATACAGCATCGGGTGATGGTGGTTTCAATCCAAGCTCTGGCAGAACTTCGACATCTTCGCCTGGTGGCGGTGGCGGTGGTTCTGAGGGTGGTACAGGTGGTTTACAAGCGAATGGCTCAAACGCCAGTCGTGGCGGTGGCGGTGGTGCTGCTGGTAGTCCATCGGGCGCTTTTGGTTTTGCCAACGGTAACACAGGTGGCGATGGTGGCGATGGTTACGTAATCTTTACTTGGTACTTTGCTTAATTATGGAAAAAACACTTAATTTTTTTAGTGATATAGGGGTAGCTGCGTATAGCGCTATAATACTGTGCCTTGGCTACTCCATTCGTTGGATTTTGTTAAAATTAAAATCTTTAATCGTTCAAGATGTCTGGAAAAAAGTTGACGAAAGGATCGAGTCCCAAATGAAGCCTATAACTGATCTTGCAAAAGAAAACTCGTCAGAATTAAAATTATTAAAGACTAAGCAGGATGATATATTTACAAAATTGCGAGAAACCAAACATGCAATAAAAAATAATGTTGAAAGTTCAATTAATCACCAAGTTCTTGACTCTCTCCAGCAGCTTCAAGATTTTATTAATAAATCAAACAAAAATGACAAGTGAAAAATTAAAGTTTTTAGGATCGACGATTTCAAAATTATTTCGTTATTTAAATAAAAATGTAATTCAAGCTAGGATATTTATCTTATGTTTTAGTCTGTCAATGTTGATGGTGGCGGGAGCTGCTGCACTTAGTATTGTATTATATGCTGGGTCGATGACCTTTTTAGATTTTTTAAATATTATCAATGACATAATATCATAATGGAAGAACTAACAAAATATTTAGGCAGTTTAGCTGGCATTGGGGCATTATTTTTAATATTTTTTAAAATAATATTCAATCTTGGTAAAAAAGATCAAGAAATTACAATTAAAAACAGAAATAATAAAATAAAAAATGATTTTATTAAAGCTTATCGAAAAGCAAAAAAGAAAATTTCTAACCTTAGTGATGATGAGCTTGATAAACTCTTGCGCAAGTAAGATTGAGTTTGTTCCACTAGATTCATTTTGTGATCAAGCTGATATAATTTACTTGTCACCCGGTGAGAGACTAAATCGTCGCAATAGAGAAAAACTGGCATTGTATAACTGTTTGTGCGTTAAAGATCAATTAACTTGTAAAGCTTATGATTTATAAATTGTCAGACTTAAATAGAAAAAATTTCAAGGCTATTGAATTTTATAGATCCAGCATAGCCACTTCAAGCAACGTTGATAACGTTCCAAAAGAGCAATCAACGCTTGAAAATCTTGACATGCTAGCTGATAAAATGCAAGAGGTGAGGGACGTTTTAAATACGCCAGTTAATATTACAAGTGGTTTTCGATGTTTAGAATTAAATCAAAAATTAACCAATTCATCAAAAGACTCATTTCATATGTACGGATTGGCGGCTGATTTTGTGGTAAAAGATAAAGACCCAGCGCAAATTGCTAAAATATTACTTGATCATGTCAATGTTGATAAGCTTATCGCCTCATATATTGATAAAAATGACAAAAGAACTTGCTGGACTCACTTACAAATTCAATCAGACCCTTTCAAAAATCGAAATATATTTATCAAAGAAGAAATTAATGATCGCGGTATTAGTTATAAAAAGTTATTTTAATAAAAAGCTTTTTCTAAATAACTAGCTGCGTCAATATTAATTTTTTTGTAGGCCTGCTTGAGAGTTTCAATGTCCCTTTCTTTAAACTTTAAAGGTCGAAAATCAAAATAATATAAATCATCAAGAGATTCAAGAAAGATTATTATATTATGATGAAACATTCTTTTTTCTATAGCCTTAATATCACCAGTAACGCTATTACGATATCCTCGCCGGGCTTTTAAGGTCATTACAGCTTTTTTATTATTTAAAGTATTGTAAGATCGGCTAATACCATATACGTGCCAAAATATTTCTAAATTGTTTGGTTTTTTGACCTCAATATTGTTTAAGGGCAAAACTGATGGAGATAAATTTATTACAGGGTTATCAACTACAATATTATTTTTCATAATTATAAATTTTATTAAGTGAATATTTTGGAAAATTAAAAATTAAATTATTGCTATTAAACCACTTTTTTGTGGTATCGTAATCATTGCGGGAAAGGTAATAGATTTTGCAACTATCTACATTGCAAGGAGCTATTGATTTAGGATCGTATCTATTGCCAAGTTTATCAGCTATATAGTATTGATTGCAGTTGCCGCAATTGTTTAGGGTGAGGGGGCAATCAACATCATTTAAATTTAATTGATTTACAGAAATTGAATCAGGGTAATAAATATCAATTATAGTATCACATTTATCATTTTCAAATAGATATTTATAATCCCAGATAAAATAACCTAAAAAAAGACCTACGATTGATGAAATAAGCATTAATTCAATGTTTTTGGTTGGTAAACGCTAGAAATATCATGTCTTTGCGGAAAAGGAGGTTTCATTCCAAGATCCGTATAACCTTTGGCAAATTTATGATATTGCGATCTGCGAACAAAATACATAGAGCAGTTATTGCAATTGATTATGGTTTTTGTGTAAGGACAATCATCATCGTAAGCTATATGAGATTTGTTATCCGGATAATATATATCAACAATATCATTATTGCAAAAATCCATTGTTTCCCAAACGGCCCAGAAATTAAAATTTACCATTGCTAAAAATAAAACAACTACAAATTCCATTATATACCAAAAAATCTTTTACAAATTACTTTTTCAAAATATACCGTGTTATTACATAAATAAACTACTTTTCCTGCGTTTAAAAGTTGTTTATGGATATTTTCTTGGTGTTTACTCATTTTGGTAATTCCAAGCTTCTTAAACTCAATGAAAATCGATTTTTCGCAATTCTTGCTAAATTTCCATAAGGTGACGTCAGGCCAGCCAGATATAGTGCCTTGCGCTGCTTTTAGTTTCTTTGTTGCAATATTGCTATAACCGCCATTGTCATTTTGCTGAAAATAATATTGATATTTTGAGTTAATAGCTGCTAAACTGTCAAATGTTCGTTTACAATTAATCTGCAATTGCTGCTCTTTAAAAGATTCTTGTTGCAGCAACTGCAATTCATCACCAGTAAGGTTATCCTTCTTTTTTATTACTGTAATATCTTTTGCAGAAATTAAGTTTTTAATCATTAGAATCGGGGTTGCGTAAAGTAGTCAGCTGGCAAGTAACAAGTTAATATTATAAGTAAAATAACTTGTATTTGTAAAATTCTATATCCCATAATTTATTTAATTTTAGTAAATATTGGTGAGCCTTTTGTAGAATAAGAAACTTTATTTTCAGTGCCTATAACTTTAGAATACTTAGCTTTAGTGCGCTTCATAATCTCAGCTTCAATTTCTTTTTTAGCATCTGTATTTTTAGCAATCAAGGCTTGAGCCTCTTGCCTATCATTTATCAATTGATCTAGCTCGTCAGTTTCTTTAAGCTCTAAAACATCAAACCCCTCAGGTCTTATCTGCCTCATCATTTCACGAACTCGAGCAGTTGCGGCGTAATCATCGTGCACAGTAGGCACATTGTTATTATCAATATCTTCTTTAAATAACTTGAGACTTTTGTTAATAATATCTTGGTATTGCTGGTAAATTGGATGCGCGAAGGTGATTAATTCATAATACTGATATAAATACTCAAATTCATCATGAAGCATTGCTTGCATCATCGAACCCTTAACAAATGGATCATCAGAAGGAAATTCGTGGCCTTCAATCTCAATATTTTTCTCTCTAGGAAGTAAAATTGATATGACACCCCACTTTTTACCCAAAACCATCATCTGGTATTGGTTTTGCAACATATATTTAGCCGGCGCGCCAACATTTTCATCAAGAAGACCCTGCAAGGCATCGTGGCGTGCTGTTTTTAATTCTAATGCACCTCGACCCATTTCTTTTGTAATTGAGTAGTCAGGCAAGCCTCTAACTTGCAACGATCTATCATCAACTAAATCTATGTAGCCGTCCGGAGAACAGCAAGCATAGTCGTGCATTTCTTTATTAACTACAAAATCATGCTTTTGCTCTAATTTTATTTGCTTATTATCATAGCCAGTATTTAACTCGCCCTGCAATCGCTTGAATACGTAGCCCTCCATTGCATTACCAAAGGCCAGCAAAGACTTCATTGCCGCTGTATCTTTGCGAGCTAAATCAAAACCAAATTTTACTTTTAAGAATAATTCTTGAGCGCTTGTGAATGGCCTTTCCTTATATAAATCAATACCAATGGCCTCTAACTCATTTTTGCAATAATGATGTGCTAGTCCATAAATTTCGGAACCGCCTATATATTGTTTTTTAGCAGCTAGCCATTCATCAGTGCCTTGCTTAATTGTCATTATTAGTTTTTTTCAATTAATTTTTCAATAATAGCACTAGATTCTTGTAGTTGCTTGCATAAAGACTCAATAGTAGTCTCGTTAGCTCGTAACAAATTATCTTTATATTCAATGCTTGCATTTTTCTTTCTAACTATGGCCTTAAGAACATTGATCTTACTCAATTGTTTGGCAATAACGCAATCTTTGTCTTTTAAATCTTCTTCTAAAATATCAATTTCAGATGGTATATAATTATCAATAGAATTTGCTTTAGTCATTTTTTAATAATTTAATTTTGGTAGAATATAACTCTTTAATTTCTTCTTTGTCAGCATCGCTCATGCCACTTTCAGCAATCTCTTGCCCTATTTTCACTAAAGATGTCTTGTTACTTGTTTTTTTAATTCTAATTCTGTAGTCATCAAGTAGCGAAGGAAACATCTCAATTTGATTTTCATCAACAACCACTGGCTCTTGCTTCGGTTCTTCTATTTGCTTCATTGCTGCATCCAGATCTGGTGCGCTATGGACAGGGGTCAGGGGGGTAACATCTTTAACCTCATTAACACCCTCCATTTCCTCAGCTGAATGAATACCTTTTAAAATATCAGCAAATGCTTCACGTAAAGCAAACGCCCTAGCTTTATATCCTAACATCTGTTTGGGGTGCGTTTTCCAAGTGCCACCTTTACCCCAAAGATTAGCAGCTTTAGCATCAGTAACTGAAAATTCTTTGACGACTGGCTCACCCATGTCTTTTCTTTTTACTTCAAATTTCGCAGTCAAAGATCCATCTTCTATTTTGCCAGTATAGCTTGTTTTATGCCACTCGTAAGATCCGGATGATTGCACAATAGATAATTGAGCATCACCCCAAACTGTGGGCATACCATTAACAACAGCAATATTTTGTAGTGATGCTAGGGGAGGTAGCCCAATTTCCATTCCATACATTACAGCAACAGCTGCATCAGCTTCTTTATTTCTGTAAACTTTAGGTACTAATTCTGTTTTAGTAACGATGCTAGCAAACTTAAGAATCTCATCAAAGTTATTAAATGATAAAGCTTTTGGCCCTTGAAATTTTACTATTTTTGAATTTTTATCGTTTGTCATAATTAGTTAATTAAGTTAGTATTAAAATTAATATATAATTTTATAAATGTAAAGATAAATAATTAAATATATTTATACTTAGTTAATAAATAAATTATAAATTTATAATTTATAGATGTCAACAACTAATTTAATATTTTTATAAAAAAAATTAACTAAGTGATTTTAAGAGATGGGATAGGGCAGGATTGTTTTTAGAAAGCTTTTTTAGCTCTTGATCGATCTTTTCTTCTACCATCGATCTTAGCAAGTCTTTAATGTTTGTATTAGTTTCGGACTTTAATAAATCAAGCTTGCGACAATAGTTTTTGTCGAGTAAAACGTGCTTTGGCTTTACGTCAGTTTTGTTAGCATATTTACGAGCCATTTCTAATTCAATTTCTTTTCGTAAATCGTCGCTATTGATAGCCTTTTCCTCAGCGGCTATCAAGTCTTTATATCGCTTTTCTTTGACATCAAGCGTTTCCGCGTTCGTTTGTTTTGCAAATTTAAATTTATTTTTATTATCAATTTTATTATTCATTCTTGTAATTCCTTTATAAATTTAGTAAATTCTTTAGTTGCTTTTTTATCGATAGTGCTTGTTTCAAATATAGATAATCCATTATTAATTGAATTAGCATACATTGCTCTATTTTTTATTTCAGCATTCATAAATTTAAAATACTTAGTGGTGCATTTTTTCATCTGCTCAACATCATTGTTGAAATGATGAGTAGGTGTCATGTTAGCTAGAATCCTACAATCAGCATCAAAATTAGGTATTTTATCAATTACTTTTTCAACGTTATCTATTGTCTTGATTTCCAGCAGGGAAGGCTTGAGAGGCATAATTACTTGATTTGCATAGCTTATCGCCATTTTTAACTCTTTATCAATCCTACCGCCACATTCTAAAATTATTACATCATGATTATTTTTTTCTGCATCGTTAATAAACTTTATTGCATTCGATGCTGGCGTATTAATTACATCTTTAATATAGTCATCATTTTTTACTATCTGCCTAATTTTAGCAATTTCAAATGATGAAAATTGATTATCATCGCAATCGATTAACTTAACTTGCAATCCGTCATTTTTTAAGGCAATGAAAAGATTCCACGCAATTGTAGTCTTGCCAATACCTCCTTTTTGACCTACAATCGAAATAATATGAGCCACTATTTAAGTTTATTAAATTTTTGTATACCTAATTTTAAAGCAATGTAATGAGCCTCAACGATCGTTGGTATATCGAGCTTGTCTTTAATTTCAATAAGGTTACCATTAACAATCTGGTTGATCGAATAAGATTTTGGATACATTTTTGCTTTATCTTCTTTTCTAAATTCCATCATCAACGCCATTAACTTTTCATCTTTAAGTTTTGTAAGTTCTTTAATGCCAAGGTCGAGAAGGGTAGAGTGCATAACGTAAAACTCAGCATCATTTACAACTTTAAGTTGCTCAATTTCCTTATCAAGATTATTTGGCATTTTGAAGCCGGTTTGTTTCCGACCGTTTTTTATGCAATCCAATTTTGATGAGGTGAGTAATTTTAGCTTATCCATAAGTTATTTGGTAAATATTTTAAAAGTTTATAATAAATTTATATTTTATAAAAGTCAACTAATTTTTTAAAAATAATTTAATTACAATTTTTGTATTAAAATCAATAAACCTTGATAAAGTAAAGCAAATACGACTCATTATATCGCCTACAACAAGTGTAATCATGCTTAAAATAATCAATATTAATAATAAGGGAGAGTATATCAAAAAAAGCAAACGATATAAATTTTTCATGATTTCTTTAAATTAATTTCTAAAGACTTTAGGAAGCTTCTATATTTCTGAATAAGGAAATTATCGTTATAATGATAAAAATAAGCGCCTCGATCAAGCTTGAGTGATTTAAAATCAATTTCAGATATATCAAAACCAGTAACCTCCGGATTGCGAAACTCAAAAGATCCTTTTATTACCGCTATTTTACTTGCCAAAAGGTCGCTGTTTCGTTTTTCAGCGCATTCATGCTTAATAATTTCTTGCTTATTAAAATTTTCAGGTTTTTTTGACCAACTAGTAAGCGCAACTTTCCAAGTAGTCTTAAGATTATCGCCTTGATCTTCCAACCACTGCAAAAAATTGTCAACCTTAAAACCCTTATCTAATTTTTCAAAATCCTCTCTTCTCTTAACTTCTTTTTTAATTTGATCTTTGAGAGAAGAGATATTTGTTCTTTCTTTTTTTGTTTCTTTCTTTCTTTGTAGACCCTGATTTACCGGTGCCGGTTTTACCGGACCCGGTTTTTCCCCTTCCGGTGGCGATTCAGTATTATCAAGGGTTGGGCGATTTATAGTTCTAAAAATTTGAAAATTATAAGTCCCCCAGCGACCATTCTTTTCTCTTGTTTGAACCCTAGAAATTAAACCAAATTTTTCTAATTCTTTAAAGCAGTTTAATAATTTCTCTTCACCCATTTTAAAATGTTTAACAATTTCACAATTATAAAATTTCCAATCAACAGGCCTCATTCTTAAATACATCCAAATTACCTTGGCACTGCATGAAAGGGTAGGCTCCGTGATTATCTCGTTCGGCACCATTGTGAAAGGATCAACATCTTGCTGAATAATTCTATTTTGTATATTACTCATCTTGACCTCCTTCATTTTTTGCGATTAAAGCAATATTAAGCGTCGAGAAAAGCCTTTTTAGTTTTTTTATAGGGAAAGTATTATTAAAATAATAAACTACTCTTGGCGATGAGTTTTTAGCATTTTTGATAGTCGTTAATAAAAGGTGAGGGTTGTTGTGAAAAAATTCAGCAATGTATTCATCCTCAGATGATAATTTTTTTAATTTGTAATGAAGTCGAACAGATTTAAGATCAAGATATTCATCTTGACAACTCGCTGAGTATAACTCCAAGTCAGCGACCGACAATAAATCATTGTCATTAGGTTTGAGTTGAAAATTAGCACGATTATCGCAAAATCGACAATGCGCAATCATTGTGTGTGGTGAATATGGGTCTTTTTTCATGGTGAACAGTAGTATAGCACTGCTTTTATTAAAAATCAAGCAATCCTGATTTTGAAAATAAGAATACATTTTGAACCTCCTATATTTAGTTTACATAATATACATGATCAGATTTTAGAACAAAATCCTGATCAATAAATAAGAAAAAATTAAATTAACTATTAAAAACTCAATCATAAAAAATATTAATTAATAACAACTTAATTTTAGGACAAGTTTAAAATAATTGTAAAGCAATTAAAGCGATGATAAAAAAAAACGTTTTAAAATGCAACAATTTTAATCATCCAAATCATCATCATTTTTAGAACCAGGATCTGATTCAATCAATAAACAAATTCCCAGAACACAGGAAAATGATATAAAATAGAATAAAAAATCATACATATTAACAGGTTATTAACAGGTTATTATTATAAATAAAGCAAATAAAATCAAGCGTCTTAATAGTTTTTTAAATAAAATTGATAATATTAAACATAATTCAATAAATAAAAATAGTAAAAAATTAATGATCCTTTTTTTATATTTATGTTTATATTTATGTTTATATTTATGTTTATGTTTATATTTATGTTTATTAACAGTTAGCTAACTGTGGCTCAACTGTTCGCGTTCCAGTTAAAGAATCCGATTTATTTGGTACAATTTTAAATCTTGGCTTCTCATATAATCCGCAAGTTTTTAAAACTAATTTGGTAAAATTTAAATCGTCAGGATTTATTAGTTTTCCAGATTTTTCTGCAAGCACTTTTTTGTAATCTAGCCTCGCATCATTTATTTTTTTCAAAATGATTTCTCTATTTTCTTCGATGTAATCAACAAAATAATTTTGATTATGAACCGCTTCAAGCTCATTATCAAGAGTTTGTAAAACAATTAGTGGCCTACCGTTGCCAAAAGGTCTAAATTTATGGTAATTAATTATTCGCAAAGTGTGGGTTGATTTATCATAAGCGATAAGGTTATTGTCAACTAGCTTGTCTAGAGTAGGGTAGACTGGCGATCCTTTAACGTTATTATCAAAAACATGATAACCAATGCCATCTTGTACAGCTCCCGTCATTACTTCATATACTCCAGAAATTGATGTTAATTTATTACCTAAAAGCCATTGAAAAACTAGCTTCTCTCTTGCTTCAAGTTGATACGCCGCCGGACAACTCCAGCGACAATCATGTAACATTTTCATAGCCATATCTAACTCCTTTTTTTAATTAATATTAAAAATCTTGCGGGTAAATCTTTTTTAGTTCGTCCAAAATTAGTACATTATTGTGACTATAGCGCCCATCAGCACTATTTTTGCAATATTTTTTTAAATGATTAATGCAAAATTGACGATCATCTTTATCAATCCATGTGTTATTCTTAAAATCATAACCTTGCAAAAGCGAAATAATAACATTGTCATCGATATTGTTTTGATTTGAATAGAGAGCATAAGCTGCTATGTCGTCCGCAATGTCATATTTTACAAGATTACTGTAAATTTTCTTAAGTTTCATTTTTAATGTAATTTAGTTGATGTTGTAATTTTTTTATTTCTTGTTTATAGGTTGCAATTTTTAGAGATTTATTAAAAACCTCGCGCGAATACTGGTTTAAAAAGTAAATAATTTGAGAAACAAGCTCTTGATTTACTTGATGGTCGTTAATTTCTTCCAAAGCACCCTTTTTTAAATTAATATCAAACGATAACTTTTCAATATTTATATTTTTCATTTTTTTGGATTTTATACTATTAATAAAAATTTTCAAGGTAATATTTATTATACTGAACACCAGTAAATAACCATAATCACAAAAAAACTACTTGTCAATATCGAAAAAATAATTTCATCAATTCTGTTAAATAGTTGTTGTGTTATAAAATTTATCATGTTAAAATAGTTTTAGTTTATATGCTAGTCCAGCAGAATTGAACCTCGGCTGGACGTTCCTTTTACTTCCTTACAATATTTCACTTTGACCGGTAGCGAGTTTATAAGACTCAATTGATAGAGCCTTAAGGCAATCTGATAAAACTTCATCTGCAGCGTCATCAATTTGCGATTCAGTGCTTGGCGATGTGTAGTAATATTCTCCTTCACTTGTAACGTCAACAGAATAATCACCCTCATTCAACGCGTAATCAATCGCAGAATTTTTAATTGAGTCTTTAGCAAAATTAAACTCTTGGTTGATAATTTCTTGAATTTCTTCTGCTAATTCAGCTTTTTTAAATTTGATAATGTTAGCAATTTTACTATCAATATCAAACAAAAAATCTTCTGCCAGCTCCTGCGAATAATCATTTAAATTATTCGTAGTGCCATTAACTATCTTTAAATAATTGACTGCCTTTTGGTTTTGTAAGGGTAAATCTGGTAAAGCTTTTCTTTGTAAATTTTTCATTGCTTTTTGATTTTATTAATGTAATATATAATTAGTTAAGTAAATAATAATTTATCTACTTAATAAATAAATTATAAATTTATTATTTATAGATGTCAAGAAGTTTTTTTAATAATTTTAAATAATTTTTATGGGCATAAGATATCAAAGGGTTAGAGGATCAAGAAGAAAAAAAATTGAAAAAGCAGTTATTGAGGCTGGTTATATTTATCAATATTCGACAAACGATTATCAGGCTAAACTTAAAGTTCGTCAACAACCAAGAATTGACATGGTGAAGGTTGCTAAAGACATGAAGATTGATCGACTATCATTTACAAGAAATTTTACAAATCCGGAAGGTCTTTCACTATCGTTCGCAAAAGAAATTATCTCATTTTTGCAAAATACCCACAATATCAATTTAAATATTAATTTTAGTGATTATAACTCATAAAATTTCACCAAAAGAAAAACGTGAACTGTATCAAAAAATATTAATACACTACAGAGTTGAGCACAAAACTCATCGTGACTGCCTCAAAAAAAATGAAGTTAATTTTAGTAGATTAGCTAGAGACACAGGTATTAAGTCGCACGCCACGCTAACAAGAGCCTTCAAGCAAGGTAGGGCGCTGAGTGAGGGGGTTGCGAAGAGGTTAGAGAATCATTTTAATAATTTAGATGAAGGTATTTATGGTTGATCAAAAAGAGTTAGCGACAACAGAAGAAAGCAACGTGGGTAGGCCTAGGGAAATAACTGAAAGGGTTGTGCAGCAATTAGAAAAGTCATTTCAAGCTGGCTTGAATATTAGCGAGGCTTGCGTGGCAAACAATGTAGCAAGATCAACATTTTACGATTATTTAAAATTTAATCCGGATTTTTCGGACAGAATTAAGGTATTAAAGATAAAACCACAAATTAAAGCCAAATATAATATCGCCAATGCTATCAATGAGGGGGATATATCAACTTCTAAATGGTACCTTGAAAAAACGTCTGATGAGTTCGCTAATAAGAATAAACATGAAATTTCTGGTAGCGTTGAACATATTCAAATTAAGCAAGAAGAAGTTATGGCACAAGTGGAGAAAATGAAATTAGTGGGGGAATCATGACAAAGACAATAATTTTACAATTTGTAGCAGCAATAATTTTATACTTTGCGTGGTTGTGTATAAAGGATTATAGAATTAAGACTGTCGGGCAAGAGATTGCAAGAGAAGAAAAGTTAAATATTTGCACCAAGCAATCTAAAAAATATTACATAAACCTAAAATCAGATCGAGAAAAATACTACTCCTCTAAGGGTTTTATATTTTTCGCTATAATTTATTATATCCTTTATTATATTCCTATCATGTATTATGTAATAAAACGCATAATTAAATCAATAATATAATGACTAAATTAAAAAACTATCATGAAAACTACAGAAAAAGCGCATCAAAAACTTAAATCATTTATAAAATATGCTTTTAGCCAGGCCTTTAAGGTTTATCTGGCTATTAATGGGTTTTTAGGAAATGTTATTATAAAAAAAGTAGCAATCATCATTTTTGGAGCTAAGGAAGATGGTGGTTTTATAAGGTTGATGAATAATATCTATGTTGCTAATTTATTTTATGTTTTAGCCTTAAATTTTTTAGCTGGATTTTTAGCATACCCATATTCAGCAGCCTGCTACTATTGGGCTATTTTTAATGTATTGGTTATTTGCGGAAAGGCTCTAATGTGGGATTCTAAATCGAAAAAGATTTTAGAAGAAGATTAATATAACGCCGATTTAGCTCAGTGGTAGAGCTACTGTCTTGTAAACAGTAGGTCGGGAGTTCGACTCTCTCAATCGGCACCATAAATAAAAAAATATGCATTTATTGATAATACTTATAATATTAATTTTTGTCAAGGATAACAAGGTTGGTTGGATTATTGTTGTGACATTGTTAACGATAACAGTTCAACTTGATCGGATATGGTACGTTATGAAACCTAAAAATTACGATCAGGTACAGACTGAAAAATTGAAGAAAGCTCTAAATCCGGACTATAAACAAGAAAACAAAACAAATGACTAAAGAAGAAATAACATTAAAATTATATATCGCAACTTTTTTTCTTACATTCTTTATTACCTACAGCATCTTTATTGGTTTTATTGTTTTTACGAATACCACCTATACGCAAGCTTGTTGGCTCGGTATATTAACTGGTTTCATAAATATTTTTATTTGGGATTGCGTGCGTAACAAGATAAACAAAATGTTTGAAATATGTAAAGCACAAAATTTAAAGCAGCAAATGATTACAATATTAAAGACACTAGACTATTTTAGTAACTTTACTATTTTTTATCATTGTTTTATTGCAGTATGTATTTTATGCTTATCAATAATTACTGTAGTAGAAGCATATTTAAATTAATTTTCTAACATGACTAAAACAAAAAGAATAAACAAATTTAAATCGGCCCGGGACATTGCTATTACTTTATTGCGTATATTTAATGTATTAATCTCAATTGCTTTGATGTTTATGGTTTTTGCAAATATAAAAATCTCCCTTGAGTTGCAAGTTATAGCAGTAGCGATATTAGCTTATGGCTTCGAAGATTTTGAAAAGCTAACGAAAAAATTAAAAAAATTTGTTAAAATTCGATCCTGTATAAAAAAAGTAACGAAATTTGAACGTAAATTACTAGTTAAAGCATGGGATTATCTTCGTGCAAATTTAGAAGCGGATGAGGTAGCAAAATATGAGAAAAAGTTCAAGCCCCCAATTCAACGAAACAGAAATATAGTATCTGATTTATGCTTCATAACATCGAGTTTATATTACATCGGATCACACGTGGCCATTGCCTTAATAATAATAAGACTTTTTACATGACTAACGAACAAATAACATTATACACTAAAGCCTTTTTGGGCGCCGGTCTTCTTTTATCAATGCTAACGATAATCGGCATTAGCTGCGCCATGATTTGGTCGGTATTTTTTGGAAATAAACCGCAAAACTTCAATGAGCATATGGTATATGCACTAACAAATATTTTAGGTATATTATTTGCAAAATGGATATATACTTGGTTAATTAACTATGTTAACACAAATATTCAAATAGGTTTATTAGCTATCTTTATTGCGTATTGTGTCGCATCAGCTGCAACTATAATAAGACTTTTTACATGACTAAAACAAAAAGAATTACGTGGACTGTAGAGAAAAGAAAGCTTGCAGACCTAAAAGAACACGCTAACAACCCCCGCCAGTTTACTGAAAAGGGCATGAAGGATCTTGAAAATAGTATTAACTCTATAGGCTTTATGCAGCCTATTAACATTAATCAGGACGGCACTATCTTATCCGGTCACGCCAGAACCAAGAAATTAAAAGACATGGGAGAAGTTGAGGTTGATGTTTACGTGCCTGACAGAGTGCTAACACCTAAACAAGAAGAAGAGGTGCTTGTAAGGGCTAACGCTAACACAGCGGGGCAATGGGACTTTGATATATTGGCTAATAACTTTGACTTAGAAGAAATAACCGACTGGGGGCTTGATGTGCCTGATATGGATTTGGATATAGAAGAAGAGCAAGAGGAAGTAAAAGAAGACGAAGTGCCAGAACTTAAACATAAGTTCACTGTTAAAGGTGATTTATTCGAGTTAATAGATGAAGAGCAGGGCTTGACGCATAGGGTACTTTGCGGGGATTCGTTAAGTGAGTCTGATACAAGTAGGCTGATGAACGGGGGGCTGGCAACCTTAGCACATAACGACCCGCCCTATGGAATGAAAAAAGAAAAAGACGGCGTTAAAAATGATAATCTTAATTATGATGATTTACTAGAATTTAACAAAGATTGGATCAATTTACAATTTACCTATTTAACAGAAAATGGCTCTTGGTATTGCTGGGGAATTGATGAGCCTTTAATGGATATTTACAGCCATATTTTGAAGCCATTAATTAAAACGCAGAAAGCTACTTTTAGAAACCTTATTACTTGGAATAAAGGACATGGACAAGGGCAAAACTCTGAGCTAACAAGAAGTTATGCCGTAGCAGATGAAAAGTGCCTTTTTGCAATGTGCGGAGTACAAGGCTTTAATAATAATGCAGATAATTATTTTGAGGGGTGGGAAAATATAAGACAATATTTTGAAACTGAAATAAAAAAAATTGACAAAAGTGATAAGCAAATTGCAAATGATTTAGGTTTTAAAGACGGTAGAACAGTCAATCACTGGTGGGCAAAATCGCAATGGAGTTTTATCACAGAAGAAAACTATAAAAAACTACAAGACTATTGCCAGCAAAATAACATAGATGCATTTAAAAAAGAATATGATGAGCTTAAAAAAGAATATGATGAGCTTAAAAAAGAATATTACAGCACAAGGGCATATTTTAACAATACTCATGACAATATCAATAATGTCTGGAATATCGAGAGAACCAGCAACGCAGAAAGGGATGGCGTAGGTAAGCACGCAACGCCAAAACCATTAAAACTATGCGAGAGAGCTATAAAAAGCAGCAGCAGAGAAAAAGACCTAGTAATTGACTTCTTCCTCGGCTCTGGCTCAACCCTCATTGCCTGCCAACAAACTAAAAGAAACTGTTATGGTATAGAACTCGATGAGCATTATTGCGGCGTTATAGTTAAGAGGTGGTTAAACTATATGCAAAAAGAGAACAAGCCTTTCAAGATCAAGAGAAACGATGAAGATTTTGATATCAAAGAAATAGATAAAGGCGGCGAATTTGCTAGTTAGTATTATAGTTAAAATAACCGCCTTTACTCTATTATATCTCCACAAAATATAATTACAAGTTCGAAATTCATTAATACCGCCTAGGCAGTCAAGACTTCAACCCCCTGTAAAAAAACTTTAAAAAAAGTAAACTTTTTAGTTGACATAGTAAACTTAATAGTTTATAATATATATAGAAAGTAAATAATAATTAAAGTAAATGAAAATGAAAAAAGTAAATTTAATCAAAAAGTTAAAATCAATAGGAATTGACTTTGATATTGAAAGCAGATCTTTTAAATTAGACACTAAATCAGAATTAGGAACAAAAAATATTGACGTTAGATTTCAAAATGATGAAGTTTTGTTTTTTGCCTATGAAAATTACGGCGACGCAATTATTTTTGATACTTTAAATCAAGTGTTGAAGCATTGGAATTTAAAATAATATACAGCACGCCACCCAGCCCATAATATTAATTAAAGTAAATGAAAATGAATAATATAGATATCAAAAGAATTGAATCAGAAACTAAAATCAGACTTCAAAAATGGTGCGAGTTTTTAAAAGAAAGCGGTGAAGAAGGTGTAAAAGGTAAAGTATCAATTGCCGCAGGGGATAAAAAAAATAACTCTCTTTTAACAGTTGATTTTTCAGAAAATGGAGTTAGTACAACTTGGAGCGCTACAATTTTTCATGATCAAAATTATGACTTAGATTATTTTTATGAATGCTGGATTGAGAAATATTTACAAAGTGACCCGCACGACATAGAAGAATGGAAAAAAACACTTAAATTCAACAAGGATAATAAAGACGAGTTAGTTTGGAACGGTCTAAGGCTAGCTAATTAATTAAAACCAACACACCACAAAGCCCACAATAACAATTTAATAAAAAACTTTAAAAAAAGTAATCTTTTTTGTTGACATAGTAAATTTAATAGTTTATAATAGTAATAGGAAATAAATATTAATTAAAGTAAATGAAATGATTATTAAAGCTCAACTTAATAAAAAAATTAAAATCAAAAATTATTCAACTAAAGAAGTTATTGAAGGTGTAGTTATAGCAATAAACAGAATAGGGCTTGATAAGTTAGTAAGAATTAAAACAAATAATTTTGAATTATCAATTAATGAAGATATATTAAATACTTCATATTGCGAAGTTAAGTAAAACCACCACCACCACAAAGCCCACAATATAAACTTAATAAAACAAAATGATATTACAAACACTTAAAAAACTACATCTAAAAGTTAAGGAGTTTTGCGAATTTGCCGGACTTTCTAAAACTCAATTCAACCACGCTGTTAAAAAAAACGATCCTATATATCAGCAGGGATTGCAAGTTAAGTTAAAAGAGTTTTTAAAATATAAAATTGAGCAAATAAAAAAGGAGATTAAATAATAGATACATTTTGCTAGCTACTTTTTCAAGTTGCTAGTGGTTTATAATTTATTATCACTAGAGATGATACATCATCACTAGAGATGATGTTGACTTTTAAAAAACAAGGGGACGTAAATTGTGCAAAAAACTTTTCCCCTAAAAAATATGTAAAAAAAGCTTGCATTATATTAAACGCTCGTTTAATATATTACATATAATATAAATTTAATAAGAATAATGACAAATGATTGATGATAAACTTTTTATAATTATAATTTCAACGGTTATCTTTTGCACGATACCAATCATATATATGATATTAGATGTAAATCATATTTTTTCAAAAACTCATCCAACAATCTTAAAACTAGCAGAAGAAATCAAAAAAGGAAATATTAAAGAAATAGAAGATGCAAAATCATTAGTTATAAATTTTGAAGACTACAAAATACGTTATTTTTTTATAATTGGTCGTGTTCAATTATTTAAAAATGAAATCAAAATATCAATCAATGCAAAAGAACACGCTGTCTTATATAAATCTATTCATTTTTTATTTAGATTACAGGAATCGCAATCAAGATCTTTACTAAATGACTAAATACGTCGCCTACGTTCGCGTATCCACAAATAAACAAGATCACGGCCTTGATGCTCAATTAAATACTATTAATAATTGGATTGAGGCTAGAAGTGCTGAATTACTACTACCTATCTATAAAGAAAAGATGAGCGGTAAAAATGACGATAGGCCGGTGCTTATGGAAGCTATCGAGCAATGTAAGAAATATAATGCTACTTTACTTATTGCTAAACTGGATAGGCTTAGCAGAAACGTATCGTTTTTATTTGCGTTAAAAGATGCGGGCGTTGCAATAGCTTGCTGCGATTTGCCGGACTTAAACACTTTGACACTTGGTATTTTTGCCACAATGGCACAACATGAAAGAGAATTAATCTCTAAGCGAACCAAAGAAGGCTTGGCCGCTGCAAGAGCTAAAGGAAAAATAATAGGGCGGCCTAAAGGCTATCAACCTAATTATAATATTGAAGAAAGGAATAAAAAAATTAGCGATACTAAATCCCTTAAAAACTTAGAAGCAAATAAAAGGTTATATAAGATAGCTACTTTTTTACGAGAGCAAGGAGCTAGCACTTATAAAATAGCTAAGCAGATGAATGAGATGGGCTTGACTTCACCAACTGGCAAGAAAATTCACGCTAAAACAGTTTGGCTATTACTAAAAAACGATAAATTGAAATGAAAGATATTTGCATTATAAGCACTGATTTTCACGCTAACACAAATGCATACTGGCGAAAAAAGACGCTAGAACATATACGACAAATGAAGGACTCGCAATATTTTAATCATAATACTATCCACATTGACGGCAGCGAAGATATAATTAACTTTAGCAATTTAAAGCAATGTAGGGTAAAAAAAATTAATTTACCTAAATTACTTGAGCATTGTAGAAGAGGTTCAAGAAGAGACTTAACATATCAAAAAACTAAATATATGCGATTTGACTACTATAATTATGAAAAGAAGGTCGGTAAACACGCTTGGAATTTACGATGTCGCTTAGGCTACTATAAAAAAAATATGTATCGACCACATAAAAGTATAAAATATCATATAAGCGTCAAGGGCTTTGCTTATACTAACAACAACTAAACTAAAACAAAATGACTTACACTCTTGAAATTAATCGAAAACTTGAAGATCTAAACCGCACTGTAAAATCACAAAGCGAAATAATTGATTTTATCGTCTTTGATTTAATTGATAAACGAGGCTTCATGACCCTTAACGAAGCTCGAAGGTATGCCTATGACCTTAATAAGTATTGCGCTGGGGTTTATCGATATAGGATAGTAGATAAGACTCAATTTTTTGATAATTCTGCTGACCCAAACTCAAGAACGGAAGATTTAGGTTATACTTTAATTGAAGACAAAAAAGTTCTTATCGAAGGTGTTAACAATTGCCAGTGGTATGAAAAAGGAGTTTATAGTTACGAGATAAAAGAAAAAGGCTGGGCTCTGGTTGAAAATGGCAACGTGGTAATTAAAAATATTGATCACCTGACAAGGTATAAACAAGGTCATTATACTTATAAAGAGGAGGGAATTGAATTTGAAGTTAAAGACGGTGTTACAACTAAAATATAATAATTAACCCTCAAACTCTCGTTTTTTTCTTTTCGCCCACGCTCTACCAACATCACCACCCCACAAATCCCAAGCGATGCGGCCATTGGACGGGAAGCCTTTTTCACCTTGTCTAAATCCTTCGGCTTTTTTATCCACCTCATGGCGTGCAAAAAATGAGATCATCCGGTTAATAGTTCGCTTCGACAATGATTTTCTATTTGATATATCTCTGCCTCTGGCAACGCCTACAGCCGTCCCGCCACGTCCAAATTCACGCCGCCACCCTAAAGCCCTTGACGCTACCTTAGCCATCTCACTTGTAGGGGTCGTATTAACGCTTTTAATTGATTTAGTTGGATTGCCAATAGTATCAACGCCATGTAGAGACATACAGCGACAATTTGCTATATTAGACATTGAACCGCTTGGATCTCTTGGCATACTTAAAGCTTCACCGGCTACAATAAAAGACTCATTAACGCCAACGACTTGACCATCTGCCATCCGGTGCGGATCTCTTGTCTTTTCATCAAGTATAGTTACCCATTCTTTGGTTACGGTAATTAAAGCTCCAGCCGCCGTCAATAATTCAGCATCGTTAATTAACTCAGCTTCTGTTTGGCGCGCCCACGATTCGCCCAGCCCTACATTTTGAAATGCGATCAAATCGCTTCTTGCTCTAGCGCGGTCTTGTAAATTTACTTGAATATTTCTAGCAACAATCTCATCTTGATTATCAATAGATCTTCTAAGTTGACTGGTAGCTGTTGCAATTTGTCTGTCAATTTGTCTTACATCCTCATCAAAGGCTTGTGAAATTCTTTCAGCTCTAGTTTGTTCTAGCGCTGATATATTTCTAGCCTGCCTCGCAACACTTTCATCAAAGGCGTTTTGCTCTTGCCTTACGGCTAAGTTCATCTCTTTAATGTTTGTGTTAGTGATGTAGTCAACTTGATTTTCTGACTGGTTGGCAATAAATAGGGCGGATAAGCCTAAATATTCATTATTAATCTCATTTACTTTTTCATCAAGGTCTTCATCTTCTATGATCTCACTTTGCTTAATTTCTAAATCGTGCCATTTACTTTTATTCTCAGCATCGAAAAATATAGCGTGCTTTTTTTCTATGTTATTTCTTAAGCTATAGCCATATTTCTTTATGCCACGTCTTAAGCTATCCCTAACTTGTTTTAAAAACTCCGGTCGGTAGTTATTAGCTATTTCAGCAGTTGAAAAGCCCTGACTCGATAAATAAAGGGCTCTAGCATCGCTTGCCATATCCCTAAAGATCTTTTCGATCTTTTTTGACTCAATCCCTTCATATCTTATTTTTTCAGCATTGATAGCAAATATATCATTTTTTTTATCGCTTCCTATTCTCATTATTTGAAAAGTTTAACGACGTTATCTTTTAAATCCTCTTTGCTATAAATATCATTGCCTTGAGCGTCTTTGCATCTGTTCATTTTAGCTAACGCCTCAAGCTCATCTTCTTTAAATGATTTAGCCTGAGTATCTTGCTGATTTTGTGTAGATATATCCGTGCCCGCCGGTACTTCATTAATAGGCTTGTAGACAACATCGCCGCCTTGCTCAAGGTGAGAATAGCCAATAGCGGTTCTAACTTCATTATCTGTCACCGCGTCAAGCTTGGAAAGGGTAAGGGCGTTTTCTATTTTGCGCGACTCAAGGGCTTGGATGCCTGCAGGATCAAAACTGAACGTAAGACCTTTACTATCGTATCTTGATAATACTGAGTAATTAAGAAACGACAAATATTGTTTTAATAGTGGTAACACCGCGTTATCATAAAAAGCAAATTTTGAGCTATCCATATTTGAAAAAGTCATCGTTTCGCTTGATACCATTGGTAGCGGTATATTTAGGGCGTTGAATGTTGAGTTAAATGCTTGTTGTTTCAAAGTTGCAAAATCCATATCTTGCATCGTCTGGCTAAGTTGAGTAAACTTATAATCACCTGATAAGAATAGCGGCACGCCAGTATTATCCGGGCCTGTCAAGTTCTCTCTTATATTTTCCTTGATCTTTTGTAATTGGCTAGCAGCTCCCGGGCCGGTCTCACCGACATAAGTCAACATACCACTTGGCCTTGCTTGATTTTTAAGTAGTGCCAAATTGTGTTGGTTAGCAGCTGAATATTGCAATATCTCACTTTCGACTGCGTCAAAAAAGGACAACCCCTCAAGGTCGCTATAATTGTAAAAAGGATTGACGTTTCTTAATTGAGTTAATTCATTACCAGTGCTATCCTCATAAAATCTTTTATTGACAGAGGCTCTTTTATAGTCGTTAGCATATTTGTTGCTATATTGGTAAGTCTCAGGGAAGCCATCGTAGTTATTAGCTTCAATATTTATATAGCGGGGCGACAAGCAATGTAATTCAACTGGCTCACTTCTAGTTTTTTGATCACCACCGATTATTTTTAAATAAGCGTTACCAGTGACAATATAGTTAAGAAGCATTGATTTTGTGAATAACTCGCCGCTTTCAAAAGGGTTAGGATTTTTTAATAAATCAATTGCCTTATGATCATAAATATATTGATTTTCTTTTTTTTCAGCCTTGGTATCTAATATTATAATATCAATAGAGCTAATTGCATCAAGAATTAGATTGGTTGGTGTATATACAATAGATTCACCTCTATAATAATCTAAAAATCTAGCTGCGGAACCGGCAGAAGAGCCACTATAAAGATCATCTAAGATAGTACCCGGGATATAAGCTGATTTTTGTTGCGACTGCTCTTGTTTTTGCTTTTTGCTGAAAAATTTCTTTAACATCTGATTGATTTAGTTAAAATTATAATACAAAACTAGAGTATTTAGTTATAAAAAAAATGTAGATTTTTTAAATCACACCAATATATTGACGAGGCTTATTAGCCCAATTCAAAAATTGATTATAGGTATCAACGATATCATCATGGTCACCGTCTGGAAACTGCCTAAATTCACTCATAAAATCATCAAGCCAACCCGCTTGTCTAGGCAGATACACGCTAGAGGCTAGGGCGGCCGGTGCCGTTGCTCTTGTTACTTTATCGCTATCAACCTTGACTGGCAATAGTTTATTATTTCCCACTTGCGTTAAATCTTGTATAAGTGATTGACCTGACGCCTTATCTTCAATTAAAATAATGTAAGGATTATATTTTTGCTGTAGCGCTATAAATTCTTGTCTTAGTTGCGGATATTCTAATTTTTTTCGCATAACGTCCAAAACATAATAATCATAACCAAATTGACTTTTAACAGCCGCCCAAGTACTACAAACCGAGTAATCATTTTGAGCGCCTACTTTAAAAGCGGTGTCCCACGATTGAACTACATATTCTATATCTTGCGGTACTTCATCATAATATTTAAAATTATTAACATCATATACCGCAAATTCAGATCTTTCAACTGGTGCCTGTTGGTATTGCGCAAAGAACTTAGATGGATTTTCTTTTTCAATTTTCTTAAGCTCTTTGACAGGGTAGCGCTCCGGCCAAAAACTTTCGCCATCTTCTTTAAGTGCCGGAATCTCCAAAAACAACCAATCTTCTTTTTGATTCTTTTTTAAGTAACCTATTAAATCATTTTTACAAAGTCGCTGCATTATAACGATTGACGGCGTTGTTGGCGTCCTTCGTCTTGTTGCTAACTTATCATCATAAATTCTAATAACTTCATCTAGTTTAACTTGCGAATTGATGTCGCCCGCATCCATTGGATCATCTAAGATAACTGCGCCACTATATCCTTGCGTTGCTGGGTTGCCACTATCAGCACCAGTTGAGCCCGAGCCGGTGGTTGTAGCAACTAGCCCAGTTCTATTTAATGAGTTTTCAAATGACCAGTTAATTTTACTTTTTTCATCATCTTTTAATTTTAAGTCAAAAAGTGCTATAATAAAAGGATGTTCAAATATTGACTTGACTTCTCTTGATAATTTTAAAATATTCGTGCGTGAGTGGGACGTGTAAAGGTAGGCTAGATTAATACTTCTGCAAAACGTCCACGCCACAAAATACTCAACAATGAGAGATTTACCAGCGCCAACAGGAACTGAAATACCTAAATTTCTTTTCGTGTTTTTTCCTAGAGCTATATCTTGTAAGGCCTTAATTATATCCTCATGAAATGGCTTAAAAGTGAAATTAACTTTATTAATGGCAAAATGAGTATATTTGATAAATAACTTTAAATCGCTCGCTAGTGCAATTGCTGACAACATAGCTTCTTTTTTATCCTCAAGGATTTGTTCAATATGCTGCTCTAGATTCATAGATCTATATCTGGTATTTTATTCTGATAGCCCTTATCCCAATTATTTCTATCCAATTCATGGTGAACGCCTTTTCTAAGATAACTAAAATAGCCCTCACGATGCCATTTTAGACAATCGATATTCTTATCACGCCATAAACACTTGCCATTTTCCATCAGCACCCAGTAGCCATTAAGGCAATAAGAATAAACATTTTTTGAATAACACTTGATATGATCAGCTACAATATTGGCCTCTCGGAAAGTTAACAATTTTCTTTTAGAAAACTTTTTTAAAATTCTTCTTTTATTTAATTCTTTAAATATTTTTTTCATCTTGCTGCAATTGTTTAAATTCTTCTTTTAATTCATGGAGTGTCATATAATCATCATCTGTAAATCTATTCATTAATCTTGCTATCAATAAATCTTTATGCAAAAGCGCCCAAATCCTTGAAGGCACACCGTTTCGCGCCATATGATTTTGACGACCAGCAAGATACGAATATTCTTCTAGGCACTTAATATAAGATCCATTATACTCGCACAACTCATTTTTGTACTTTTTGACAATGTATTTAAAAAGATCATAACAACCTCCAAAATTTTTATAATTGATGTTTATTTTGTTATTCATTTTTACAAAATTTTATTGCTAATAAAAAATCTACATTGATTGTCCTTCTGCATAAATCACAATACAAGCATTAATTTTATTTTTTTATTAATAAAAATTTGCATTGATGACAAATAAAGAAGTCAAATCTTTTGCTTTCGAAGTTAAAGAATTTGGAAATGACAATGAGTATTACACTTTTGAAGGATACGCCTCAACCTTTGGCAATACTGACTTGGACGGTGATATTATTGACGCTGGAGCCTTTGATAAGTTTTTATCTACGAACAAACAAGTGCCTATATTATGGTCTCATGAAATGAATATGCCGGTCGGCAAATCAACTCAATTAACTATTGATAGTAATGGTCTTTATATAAAGGCACGCATGCCTAAAGATGATGATTTTGTAAAGGGGCGCGTAATGCCACAGATGAAAGTAGGGTCAATTGAAGAAATGTCAATTGGCTTTTTTGTAAAAGATTATGACATTGAAAAAGGCACCAGGCACATTAAAGAAATAGATTTATTTGAGACTTCTTTGGTTGCGAAGGCTGCTAATCCTAAGGCCTTAATCTCTGGCTTTAAAGCATTTTCAGGCAAGACTAACTTACCACTAGCACCAAAGGACACACCGTGGGATTCGTCTATGGCCATAAAGCATATAAGGTTACTATCTGACTCTTTAGAAAGCCCGAGCCCTAGCTATAAGAATTATTTTATGGTATATAACGCAGAAGAGCCAGAAAACTTTGGATCTTATAAACTACCTTTTGTTGATGTAGTTGGTGATAAGGCTGTTATAGTGCCAAGAGCTGTTTATGCTATTGCTGCAGCACTACAAGGCGCAAGAGGCGGCGTTGAATTATCCGATAGTGATAGAAGCAAAGTTGAATCTGTTGTAAATAGACTTTATAAGAAAATGGCTGACGAGTTTAACGATGACAGCATCGTTTCGCCACTGTCTAAATATCATGATGAAGATGATGACAAAAAAGATTCTAGTAAATCGTTTGAAAGTCTAAAAGAAGTGGAGGCTGAGCTAAAAAGCAAAGGTTATTCACAGTCTGAGGCTAAGATGATGATTTCAAGGATACATGAATTAAAAGGATCAAATCAGCGTGAGGCTGACGAGAAGTGCCAGCGCGAGGCTGATACTACCGCTATTGAGTACACAAACGCTCTTAAAGAGCTGTTTTGTGAATTACAAAAACTTAAATAATAATTAAATTAAATTAAAATGGAAAATATAAATCTTGACGACATTAACAAGTTGACTCATGACCTTAGGCAGGCCAGCGAGCAAAAAAACAAAGAAGCTGAATCTCAGATCTTAGTTGAAATGAAATCAGTTGACGCTAAAATTGAAGCTCAAAACGCTGAAATTAAAGCTATGAAAGAATCTCTTGAAGCATCTGAAAAGAAAGCTTGCCAAGCAGAAGCTGATCTAAAAAGATCTAGCGGTTATCTTGCTGATGAGAAAAAAGAAGAAGCTAAAAAACACGTTGCAGCTTTTGAAACTTTCTTGAAAAAAGGTCATCATGAATTCTCTATGAGCAATCGTGAAGAGCTTAAATACTTAAGAACTGACAACAACGTTGATGGTGGTTTCTTGGCTCCAGAAGAGTACGCTAACGAAATTATCAAAAAAATTGTTCCTTTCTCACCAATGAGACAATACGCTAACATCGTTACTACTTCAAGATCAGCTTACGAGATCCCGAAAAGAGATACTTTAGTTGCTGGCTACTGGGTTGGCGAAGGTACGGCTGTTACTGCAAGCAACTCTCAATATGGTAAAATCACGATTGCACCGGGTAAAATGGGCGCAAAAGTTTCTATCACAAGAGAAATGCTAACCGACGCAGTTTTCAACATGAGAGATCAAATTATTGATAACGTTGCTACTCGTTTCAGAGCTCTTGAAGGCGCTGCTTACATCAACGGTAACGGAATCAATAAGCCAGAAGGGATCACTGTTGCAACTGGATTAGCTGAGGTAAACTCAGGTAATGCTGCTACAATTTCTGCTGATGCAATCATTGAAGCTAGAACTTCTGTAGAATTTGATTATGACAGAAACGGTGCATACATGATGAACCGTGATACTTTGGGTAAAGTAAGAACACTTAAAGATACTCAAAACAGATACCTTCTTAATGATGGTCTTAACGGCCCTGAAAGAGAAATGGAATTGAACGGTCGCCCAGTTGTTATTGCTGATGATCTACCAAACGAAGGAGCGAACGCTTTCCCTATCTTCTATGGTGATTTTAGAGCAGGTTACACAATCGTTGACAATGCAGGTCTTTACACTAAAGAAGATTCATCTACTTTGGCTGATCAAGACATGACTAGCTACCTATTCTTTAGAAGAACCGGCGGAAAAGTTGTATTGCCTGAGGCTCTTGTAAAAATCAAGTGTTCTGTATAATAACAAAAATATTAAATTTAAATTAAAAAAATTATGGCTACAAAAGACATAAACACAATTATTAAAGTTAGTAATGCAATCAACGCGACTGCTATTGCTGCTGATAGTGATACTGATGGCGAGTTTATCGATACTCAAGGCTTCTATAGTCTTTCATTTATCGCTAAATCTACAGCCTATACCGATGGCACTTACACGCTAGCCATATATGAATCAGATACTGCTTCGGCTCTTGATTTTACCCTTGCTGCTGCTGATTTTGTTATTGGTGCAGGTGTAATCAGTGCAGTTGACACACCAGTTAAAATTGGTTATGTTGGCAAAAAAAGATATGCTAGATTAAGAATTATTGCAACTGGCGTGACTATTGGCGCTACCTTAACAGCTGACGCTATACAAGGTAATCCTGATGATGCACCAACTGCTGCATAGCATAAAGAGTTGTTTCCTTGCGGCTTTTTCTAACTCCTTGGCCGCAAGGGGGCATAATTAAAATTATAATTTATGAAAGTTCAAATTTTAAAAAAAGTATCATGCGCAACTAACGACCTCGGCAATGAAACTATTGCTTACAACAAAGATGAGGTTGTTGAAATAATAGACAGCTTGGCAAAAATTTTGATTAATGCAGGTTATGCAATTGAAGTTAAAGATTTAAAAGAAGCTAAAATACCTAAAGTTGCTGAAAAGGCAATTGAAAAAGCGCCAGAAAACAAGGCTTTAAAAACGAAGAAAAAGGAAACAAAGAGTAAAACTAAAAAATAAATTATGACTGCGATTACTACTCAATATCAAGATTCTAGATGCGATAACATCAAAGCAACCATTCTCAATACAGCCACTGAATCGGCTGCCATTGATATTTCTGGCACTACCCTTGTGGGCTTTGTAATACCAGCCGCTTTTCAAGGAACGACAATAAGTTTCCAAGTATCAGTTGATGGGGCTACTTTTGCGACGCTAGACGATTATCAAGGTAATGTCGTAACAATATCAGGTATAACAGCTGGAAATGCTGTAAACTGGCAGCGCGGTGATCTTTCGCCGTGGCAGTATCTAAAGCTAGTTGCGGGATCTGCACAAACATCTGACATTGAAATTCAATGTATAACTGAACCAGTATAAAATTATGAGCTACGCCTGCGTCACACCTACAAATTATATTTTAGTTACCGATGCAGCCGTTGAGCCTATTACATTAAGCGAAATAAAAACTAATCTCAAAATCACCACAACAGACTACGACGATATTTTAACCCCAATGATCAAAACGGCCGTTGCAAAAGGTGAACAAATAACCGGCCGCGACTTTATTACTAAAAAATATAAAACGTTTATTGATTATTTTCCCGGCAATCAATTTGGTATCAAAATTCTTAAATCCAAATTACAAGCTATTGACCACATTAAATATTACAAAGATGATGCTCTAATTACTTTAAGTGCTGCTGATTATTATATTACAGATGATGCTGACTATTCTTATATCTTTTTAAAGTCTGGAAAAAATTTTCCTAGGGATATTGACGATAGGGCACAAGCGGTGCAAATTATTTTTGATGCTGGTTACGGTGACACGGCCGCAGATGTGCCGCAGGGAATAAAGCAAGCTTTAATTGCTTATATCGCAATGCTTTACAATAACGCTGGCGATTGCCCGCTTGATGAGGCGGATAATTTAGCATTTAACTTGCTATCGGGATATATTATAAGTGAATTACTATTTGATGTTATTTAAATGAAATGTCGCTCTTTAAAACCAGATTTGAACAAGGTTTGTATTGCAGATCTTAGTTCAAAAATAAAAATTCAAACTACCTCAGAAGCCTATAGCAATAATCCCGACACGGTACCAGTTGCGCAATTTGTCGATATTGTGGAGATGTGGGCTTTAATCAATACCGGAGAATCATTTAATTATATTGACGGCGTGCAGACTGGCAATGCTATCAATACTGATTTTACTATCATGTATACCGCTGATATTGATTTTAAGCAGCGCTTATGGGTTGAATACGATAATAATAAATATAAGGTAATTTCAGTTAACAACATTAATCAGGCTGATAATTTTATTAGGTTAAGAACTATTGAAACGGGAGATAAAAATATAATTGCTAACTTAAGATGATTGAATTTAAAAACAATAATCATAAATTTAATCGACAGTTTAAGAGGCAAGAAAGCGCAATTAAGCGCGGATTAAGACAAGGGGCCGCAATATCTGGTAAAGAGTTGGTTAGTAAACTTAAAAAAGATATGAAGCTGCCTAAGTCGGGACGCTTGTATAAAACTTCTATAGGCATGACTGGCAACCCTTTAAAATCAATGAGATCTTACAGAGCTTCATCACCAAATCAAGTGCCAGCTATTGTTACAGGTGAATTTAGAAGATCGCTAGGCTTTGAGGTGCAGGGATCTTCAAGATTAGTATTTGGCTCTGGTAAAGATGGCATTGCAAAATATGCAAAATTTTTAGAAGAAGGCACTAGCCGCATGAAAGCTAGAAAGCCACTACAACGAACGGCTGAAAAAATGGATAATCAAGTTAATAAAAACCTTAATCGCAATATTAAAAAACAACTTGCAAAAATAGGAGTAGATATAACATGAAAGCATCAAGCATTGTAAATAGAATTAAAGCGGTTTTAGCCACTTACACAGAAGGCTTTTCTAATCTTATTGATATAAATACTTTAACTTGCGCTACTACTACAATTACAGCTAATACTATAAATCCCCACGGCCTTAATACTGGCGACTATGTCACTATCAAAGGCGCTAAAGAGCCTATTACATTAACTACATTAACTAGAAGCGATAATATCGTAACAGCTGTAAGTGCCACCGATCATAAGCTTATTGATCCGTCGAAATATTCTGCTCAGTGGTTACCTATAATGGTTGAAATAAGCGGCGCTAATCCCGCTGAATATAATGGCAGCTTTAAATTACTAACCGTTGCCGATGATAATACATTTACTTTTGAGATCACCACCACGCCAGCATCACCGGCAGTGGCAGCAGGTCAACTGCTATTAAAAGATGAAAGCGGCTACAATGGCTATAAACAAATAACAGTAACCACACCAAATGATTTTACTTACTCAACTTTACAAACTTTACAATCACCAGCAGCTGGTACTATAAAAATGTCGGTAGCAACTAAAGTTTCAGGAGTCGCATCGCCTAATAACATTGTTGAGTATTATAATAAAAATGGCGCTGGAGTCTTAGATGATAGAATATTTGTTTATATTGATGATGATGTTGTTTATCGCAACGACACAGTCGGCAATGACATATCTTCACAGCAAAATAGCAACCTTGATTATTTTTATCAATTACAAGAAAGTTTTTCAATATTTGTGGTTACTCCTGGTAAAGATAGCTTACAAGGTATACAAGCGGCGGACAGGGCGCGTTCTTATCGTGTGCCGTTATTAAAAGCAATAGCCAATTTTCAATTTGAAAGTGATTTGACTGATACAAATTACCAGCCTGCCTATTATACAGGATCATCAACAGATGATTATATTAAGGCTTTTTATGTTCAGCGCTTCGATTTTGGGGCTATTACTTATATACAAAATAGCGATGTTAACCAAGATAGCAATTCTTCACTGCTGAAAGAAATTGATGCTATTGAAATTGCAAAAGATTTAGAAATAAAAGTGGACTTTTAAGATAAATAAAAAATCTACATTTAAATTATAACTAATGAAATTATATTTATAGCATAATTAATAATTTTTTATGAAAGAAATAGAAATTAAAATAAATAAAGATTTAACATCACCTAGCGGAAAATATAGCTCCGGCACGCAGTTAATTCTATTTGTCGATAGTGAAGGTACGCCACTTGATCACTTCTGGCGCAGCAGGCTAAAAGATTCAGCAATCGATGATTGTATTGAAATTGTAAATAAATCAACTAAAAAATCTAAAAAATAATGAGCAATCCACAAACAACTATAAACTTATTAAGTGCTCAAACACCACAAAGACCCGATAACAGATCTATTCTTGTTATTGGTCAAAAAATTGCTGGTACTGCAACGGCAGGCGCTTTGGTAGAAGATATTATTTCAAAAGAACAAGCTGCTACATCGTTTGGCCAAGGTTCAATGGTTTACAAGGCTCTAGCCGCTGTATTAGATAAATGCTCAATATCGCTAGTGCAACCAAAAATCGCAGCTATTTCTTTAGCTGATGCTGGCGGTGCAACTGCTGCAAGTGCAACTTTGACTTTTGCTGGAACTGCAACTAAGGCTGGTAAAATTGTTATTTACATTGATTCAATTCAAAGAAAATATGAACTTGATGTTGCAGTTGGTGCTTTAGCTGCTGATATTGCAGCAAGCTTTGTAGCTTTAATTAACGCTGACGGCGATAGAGCGGTACAAGCTGGAGTTGTTGGCGCTGTAATAACAATCACTGCTAGAAACGCAGGCACGCAAGGTAACACAATTGGAACTCAATTTGATCTTGGCTTGTCTGAGGGTGTTACACTAGTAACTACCGCAATGGCTGGTGGCGCTACTGATCCAGCTTTAACAGGCTTGTTTGACCCAATTGCAGGCAAAAGATTTACATCAATTGTTTATCCTGCAGAATATGGTATTGCAACGCTAACAACTGAAACAGAAGCAAGATTTAATGTTGATAATAAAGTTCTTGATGGCGTTGGTATTGTCGGCGTTACAGACACTTATGCTAATATTAACACTCAAGTTGACGCTCTAAATCAAAAGACTTTAGCTTACAGAGCTAACAAACTCATTAACAATGCTGATTACCGAGGTGGTTCAGTTTTTGAATCTCCACTAGTTTTAGCAGCTAGAGCGGCATCAATTAGAGAATTAAGGCTAACAGTTGACGCTAACACTTCTAGCTTGTCACCAAATGGCCAAGCTCAAGGCGGCTCGTTCTTTGGTGCTATACCTTACTTTAATACTCCAGAAGTTGGCTTGCCAGTTATTAAAAGTGGTAATGATTTCACTGACGTTGAGACAGAAGAGCTTAAAAATTCTGGTGCATGGTTGTTAAGTAACAACTCTAACAATACTACATTAATTTATGACGAAGCGGTAACAACTTACAAAACCAATTCTTTAGGACAAGTTGATACAACTTATAAATACTTAAACTACGTTGATACTTTAACAATAGCCAGAGACTATATGTTTAAAAACATTAAAGCTGATTTCTCGCAGTCAATTTTGACAAGTGGTAAGTTAGTTGCAGGCCGTCCAATGGTTAACGCAAAAAGCTTTGAAGGGACTGTAGTTGGTTACTACGCAACTTTATCTGGATTTAATGGTGATAATAATTATGTTCTTCTAGTTAACTCAGAAGCTGCTAAAAATCAATTTAGAGATGCAATTAGAAATAGCATTGTTGTTAACTTGGCAGAAGGTAAAATTACTACTGATATTTTGACTTCAATTAACACTCAGCTTAGAACAATTTTGATAAATATAACTCCAACCTTTGAATAATTAAATTATGGGAAATATAGTACAATTTGGCGATTTAGCAATTAACGGTCAACCAGTAGCATTAAATAGCGAACCAACCTTGACTGATGGCGCTATTACTAGAATGAGCAACCCGCAAATTAACGGCGACACTATTATCACACAAGATATTTCAACTAATAAATCAACAATATCTATACCGGTAATGTGTAACCCTGAAAATAATGAGTTGTTTGATACATTTTTTGCTAATGGTAACAATAACGTTATTACGTATGATGGGAAAAACTATTCAAGCGCAGTTTTAACAGTAAAACCAGAAAGAAAGAACATGGAAGAGGCGACTTATGTTTTTGAGTCAAATCCACCTGCATAATAACTAAAATTTTATAATATGTCTAAGGAGTTAGAGATTAAATTGATTGAGCCAATCGAGAGTCATTATAATGACAATGGTAAAAATGAGGTAAAAATGATTGAGACGCTTTATTTTAAAGCGCCTAATTATAAGCACAGAGACTTGACTTTAAAATTAAGACAAGATTTTTTAGGTGCGATGATTGGATTGGCAAAGGGTAGTGAAAATACTAGCCAATCACAAGAGCAATCAGATGAGGATTTTGATTTAGATGCAAAATCAATTAGACATATTATAACCTTAGCAGGTAGCAATTTTGACGCTCCTTCTTTTTATAACAGTTTTACGGCGCTTTTCCTTAAAGAAATTTGCTTTAAGGATGAAGAGAAGAAACAAAAGGTTTTAAACTCTGATTTGAACAAATTATCAGATAGTGACTTGGATCAGATTATAGTTAGATATATTGAGGTTTTTTTTGCGAATTCTTGGATGAGCGTACTAAAATAGACGCTATCCTTTGTAATTTAGCGTATTTTTATAAAGGCGCGGCAAGCTTTGAATGGTTAGAAAATCAGCCGCTCTCAAGGCTTATTACATTAAATGAAGAAGCCTCAAAGATTGCCAAGGAATTAAATAAAGAATAATTATGGCAACATTTCAAAATGAATTCATATTTAAATTAATAGATAAGATCTCGCCTAAGCTTAAGAAAATTGAAAAGCAGATGGCGAAGACTACTGACAAGATAAAGCGTCAAACTGCAAAAGCTGGTGAAAGTTTTAAGAAATTAGGTGATAAAATTGGTAATGTTGGCAAGAAAATGATGTCACTAGGCACGCGTGGCTTGATCGCTGTTACAGCACCTCTTGCACTTTTAGGGCGTAAATTTATTAATGCAGCTTCGGATTATGAAGAAGCGGTAAATAAAGTTGATGTTGCTTTTGGTGGCGCTTCACAATCAGTAAAAGACTTTGCAAAAACAGCCGGTGAAAATTTTGGTATCGATAGGGGAAGGGCGCTAGATATGGCTGCTCTCTTTGGCGATATGGCAACTGCTATGGGTATTAATCAAGATAAAGCTGCGGGATTATCAAAACAGCTAGTTTCCTTATCTGGTGACATGGCTTCATTTAAAAACGTAAGTGTTGAAAGAGCCGCTACTGCTTTATCAGGGGTCTTTAATGGCGAGACAGAAGCACTTAAAAAGTTGGGGATTGTTATGACACAGGCCAATGTTGATGAGTTTGCAAGAAGTCGTGGAATAAAAAAGTCTATTAAAGATATGACGCAGGCTGAAAAAGTGATGACAAGATTTATGTTTGTTGTTGACAAAAGCAAAAACTCAATTGGTGATTTCAAAAGAACGCAGGATTCGTATGCTAACTCAGTAAGAAAAATGCAATCAAACTTTAAGGATCTATCTATTTCTTTTGGCCAAAGAATGCTGCCTACAGCCACAAAATTTGTTAATGTACTAGGTGACATATTCTTAAAAATAAATAAAATCAGCCCGCAAAATAAAGATTTAATAATTAAAATAGGCGCTCTAGTTGCTGCAATAGCACCTTTATTGATTGCCCTTGGCGGTCTAGCGGTCGCAATGAAGTTATTAATTATACCCGGTGCTATATTAGCAGTGAAGTTCGCAGCAATAGGAGGGGCGTTGTTTGGTGTTTATCAGATAATTAAGGTAGGTATAAATTTATTTACTGATTTTGATAATACAATAAATAAAATTATAACCACGGTAACAAATTTACCTAGAATACTAAATGAAGCTAAAAACAATTTACTTCAATTTATTGGCATTGATCCGATGAAAGGAAAGTTTGATGAAATGGCCAGAAGACAGGAAGCTGCAGCGGCTAAGTTTAAGCTTGATCAAGCTGCTATGAACCAGTCATTTACATCTAACGCAATGATTAACTCAAGAAATAAAACAGACGTAAGCGGTAATATTGCCGTTGAGATTCTAAGTGCTGAAAAAACAAAAACTAAAATGACGCCTGCAAAAAATAGCGCCATTGGCTTTACCGGTAAAAATACAATTATAGGAGGGGGCTATTAATGACAGTTCTTAGACTATCATCTTTACCACTAGCTGAACTAGGCGGGGTTGAATTTCATTATATAGACGGCTCCTTTCAAGGGGGGCGCAAAACTGTAACGCATGAATATCCAAACTCAGACACTAGATATGTTGAAGATCTTGGTAGATTAGAAAATATTTACAATATTAATGCAAAAACTGACGATAACGTTAATAACAAGACCAGAGACGCATTAATTAAAGTTTTGAATAGATCGGGTATAATTACCTTAGTTCACCCACGCTACGGTGAGAAAAACGTCGTTTGTAAGGGTTATACTGCCTCAGATGACATCACAGAGCTTGGTGTGACAAATTTTTCTATTACCTTAGAAATAGCTTCAAGAAATATTTTACCAGTTACGCAAAAGAAAAAAGGATTTTTAGCGGATCTTAAAAGTAAAATATTAGGCGAAAATGAGGCAGCTTTTGACGCTGGCGTTGATTCAGTTAAAAATGCTAAAGATGAATTTGATAGATTTAACGCTACTGTTAAAAAAGCGGCTCGGCAAGTAAACAGATTAGCGGATCAAGTGCAGGGCATAGGTGATTCTTTTGCAGATTTTTCAACATCAATGAACGAGATTGTTAATTCATCAGCTAGGCTAGTGCAAGCCCCTTCAAAGTTGGCCGCGACATTTAGAACTGCCTTTGATAATTTAGGCGTTGCTTATGAGACATCCAAGCAGCTTTTCGGTGTCACCTCTTCTTTTGCTGGTTTTGATGAGCGCGACCAAATAGCCCTTGGCAACTCAGCACGTCAAAAATCAATTAGGAATAACCAAGATCAAATTAATAATTATATTAACGTTGCAGCTCTTGCGACTGCCTTAGATGCAGCTGCTAACATTGATTATGAGACGCTTGATGAGCTAAATCAAACCAGAGAAGATATTGCTAATAGCTTTGATAAATTGCCAGATAATATTGATCAAGATCTACTTGATTCATTAAACGCTATGAGAAGAGCAGCAAATGGTGTTTTGGACAATATAGGCCTATCTCTACCTAGGGTAATTAATATTGATCAGGTGAATCCCTTACCGCTCCACATTTTAGTTTATTCGATGTATGGCAACCTTGACAGATTAGATCAAATAAGATTGTTAAATAATTTTGTTGATACGTCGCAAGTCTCCGGCTCAATTAAATTACTAAGTAATGGTTAGTTTTCAGCAATTTAAAGGTGTCGATAATAACTTAGAAATAGATATCAATGGTCAAAGATTCACTGGCTTTACTTATGCAAGCGTTGCAAGATCGATGGACGCCCTATGTGGCACGTTCTTCTTTTCAACTACTGTAAAAGAGGATGCTGACGGCCTTATTGCTAACGGCCTAAAAATGGATGACAAGGTGGAGATCTTTATTGATGATCAAAAAGTGATGACCGGTTATATTGAAGAATTATCTATCGATGCTGGAGTTAATAGCCATGAGCTTTCGTTTGGTGGTCGCGATATTACATCAGATATAATCGATAGCTCAATGCCAGAATTCTCTTATAATAATAGCAAAAACTTTAAAAATCTTATTGAGGGTGTTTTAAAAGAGGCGAGTATTGACGTTAAAGTTATAAACAATTTAACAAGTCAAGATTTAGATACGTTGAATTTTAATGCATTTGAAGGAGATGGAAAAGCTGCCAATCTCGATTCAACTATCTTTGATTTTTTTGATCATTTCGCTAAACAAAAACAAGTTTTATTGTTAACTAACGAGAAAGGTGATTTAGTTATCGCAAGAGAAGAATCTAAGATTAGCCCCGGAGCTTTAACTTGTAAAAAAAACAATAATAATAACAACATTATATCTTCAAGCGTTAATATAAATACTTATGAGCGATTTGCTAAGGTTAATATTTCATCTCAAGACACTAATGCCGTAGATAAAAAATTAATTAATCAAGATGCTTTTGCCACAGATGCACAAATAAGAAAATCAAAACAACAACGGATATTTTATCCAAATAAAACTACTGACCCCAACGCCTTACAAAACATGAGCCAATGGCACGTCAACATGTATAAAGCGAAGGGCACGCGATATTCAACTGTAACGCAAGGTTATTATTCACAGCCTGTTAGTGAAATATTATGGGAAATCAATACTTTAGTTGACATTGAAGATGATTTGACTAATGTTAAAGGTCAATATTTAATTGAGGGTTTTAGCTTTACCAAGGATGCTGACAGTGGTAGCGTTACACGGTTAAATATAGTAAATAAAGGCTCTTATTCTGTAAAAAAAGAAATTGAAATAACAAAAGAGACTGGACTCAACAAATCAATCTTAGAAGAATTATTCAAAAAAGCAGGGATTTAATTTGAGGCATAATCCTCTTGCAAATATGATTTTTTATACTGACTCATAATTCTATTAAAATATTCTTCGCCAAGCTTATTAACGCTAACTAGAGAATTTGCAGGAACTAGACCCCTTTGACCATTAACGCCATGATATGCAACTATATTAGAATTTTTAAGTTGTTTAATAGATAATATGATACCGGGTTTTGAAGTATTAATATAATCACATCTAGCCTTCGCAAACCAAGATTTGTTGACAATAGCATCAACTTTTCTTAACATCTTATCGCATCTTTTAAATTGTTTCATGCTACTAGCTGTTAACGTGTACGGCTTGATATAATAGTAATCTTCATATTTATAGTTTTTTATAACTCTTGCCATAATATCTCTAGTCTCTTGATGATTCATCGCTCGCCACCATTGATCATAGGCTTTATAAGTAGTAAAATCGTAATTTTTCGCAAAACTATTAACCGGAAATAAAACCACCAAAATTAAAACTAATCTAATTATCATCTTCATGTTATGCCTTTACTTTTGTTTGACCGGAGTTGCTGATAGTACAAGGGCCGCCAACGCTATCTGTTATTATCGCATTTTCATTTAACACTAAACTTATTGCAT
>Ga0209337_1000213_pt1 | contig 46178 bp, 42 predicted proteins | sample LinPmetageLP53_FD_184044 | JGI IMG/M metagenome (GOLD analysis project Ga0209337, IMG submission 184044) | Marine viral communities from the Pacific Ocean - LP-53 (SPAdes) (version 2) | ecosystem: Environmental > Aquatic > Marine > Oceanic | place: Pacific Ocean | collected 2010-02-08
CCATAGCCAAGCACGACTAAGTGAGGTTGCGACTCAATTAAATGAGCGTCCAAGAAAAACATTGAAATTTAAAACACCATCACACATGATTGAAAAGAGTGTTGCGCTGTTGGCTTGAATCCTCAGCGGCCTCCTTTAGGATGTTACGCTCTTCTGTCAGGCGCTTAACTTCAGCTTTAAGTTTGCGTATTTCTTCTTGCTCTGCCGATTGGCTAGCGGGTACTTTTACCTTACTCACCCAGTAATAGAGTGACTTATCTGATATACCTAAACGTTTAGAAACGTCAGGTACAGAATAGCCTTTTTCAACCACTTGGCGAACGGCTTCTTGTTTAAATTCATCGGGATATTTTTTATTCATAACACTTTTTACCTTACTTCAGTTTCTAAGTAAAAAGTGTCTACAGAGTTAGGGGAAGATCAACGTTGAAAACGAAGAGGGCGAAGAAGAGTTCGTTGAAATTTTTGAGTATTGGGCGGTAAGCAACTGGTTAGCGGATAAACTCATTTTGTCTGGTGAGAAGGTTGAAAAAGACTTTTACGGTCATTGTGTATGGGGGCGCACTTGTTCTGGGCAGGCCATAAGTTTAGACCATGTCATCAGAAATATTGCTAAGAATTAGTTCAGCAATGACTAGTTATTCAACTCAATTATATGGCTAGTCATTGTACCTAATTACTAGCTTGTAATAATTGCGTTCCGCTCTTGTGGTTAACCAATAAGTTTACTTTAAGTATTTATTGTAAATCTATTGGTTGACTAATTACATTTAAATGTAAACCTTTATGTTGACATTTTATTGTTTTTGTATATAAATAGATAGACATTATAAGTGATATTTGAAAAATTAATGAAAGTGTATGAGCATGAAACGCCTTGTTGTTAAGCAGTATAGAGAAAATGTTAATCGAGCGAGAGAAATGCTTGATGGTTTGTCTATGCCGTCGGAAGGTTGGCTGCGTACAGTACGTAAAGCGTTAGATATGTCAGGGGCACAGCTAGGCCGTAGGCTTGGCGTGACAAGGGCGGCGATCTCTAAAAGAGAAAAAGATGAGCTTTCTGGCAGCATTACAATCAAATCAATGCAACAAATGGCAGAGAGCATGGGATGTAAGTTTGTTTATGCCATTGTGCCTGAAACCGAGATTGAAGAGGTGGTTCTGAAAAGAGCTCGGTTAAAGGCAATGCAGCAGGTTCGAAACGCTGGTGTTCATATGGCTTTAGAAAGTCAACTTATTGCCGAAGGTAAATTACTTGCTGAGGTCGAACGATTAGCAAAGGAAATGATTGATAAGCCAAGCTCTGATTTATGGAACGACGATGAGTGATATTTTCAAAGAGCCAGATGGTGCAACACCACTAGACCCTGATGAATTGGAAGGCTTACGCTTCAAGCATATTCAAACACGGGGGCAATTGGATGAACTTGAGCAGGCTAACATTCAAAATGGCTTAAAGTGGTTAAGCAAACAAAAAAGCCCTGATGTCTTAAGTGAAGGCTTTGTACGTAAGCTCCATGAGAAATTATTTGGTGAAGTGTGGCTCTGGGCTGGCACATTCCGCAAAACTGAAAAGAGTATTGGTATCGACCCCTTTCAAATCAGTGTTCAGCTTAGGCAGCTTTTAGATGATGCAGAATATTGGGTAGAGCATGACACTTTCCCTCCAAAAGAGTTAGCTGGAAGGTTTCACCATAAATTAGTTTATATACATTTGTTTCCAAATGGGAATGGACGACATTCGCGGATCATGGCAGATGCAATCTTAACCAAAGTGTTAGGTGAGCCTGTCATTGATTGGGCAGGGGGCTATCAGCTAGAAAAGATGAATGACAGGCGCGTGCAATATATATCAGCACTTAGACAGGCTGACGGGCATAATTTCGAAGAACTCTTGGAATTTATCGAAGCATAAGGGCGCAGTTTTCGATAGAATATCGCGCCGCTTTCACTTATGCGAAAGCGGTAATAATAATTGGGTGTAAATTTAGGTGTATATAAGGGTTTTTTGGGTATGAGCGATAGTAATTTTGTCAATGAAATCAATAAGAGAAGGACGTTTGCTATCATCTCCCACCCTGATGCCGCCCAGCCTTTCAACGCTTAAAATCACCTTTCATTGCACACCACAATCACATCTCTACGTACTGAATTTAAAGGCTTTTTGTCTTTTTCTCGTTTCTTTGCTTTTCAATGATGTTCAAGCGTAACCTCGGAAAGTGTGTACAAACTTGAGTACAAATTCCGTTTTAGAGGCCTTTGGCGAAAATTCCATGACACAAACCTGTCTGTAGGCCTTGTGGTTACTGGGTTTGACGTAAAAAGTACTACCGTTAAAAAGAGTCTCTTTTTTGGTAAATGTTTTCTTCTGTACCAAATTACAAAATTTAATGAGGGAGTTTATTGTTGGTGTAATTTTTGCTTTAGTGTTTGTTTTTGAAGATGCTTGAAGCGAACCAATACGGTTATTTCTAATTGAGATATCAGACTTACCTTCAAATTTAGTTGCTGTTTACACCATCATTTTGCACTTGTTTTTCGACTTGTGTGTACAAAATTTCCTGTAACTGTGTACAAACTTCCTCTTTGTTGCACTTATCTTCTGGCGATTTGACGCGAGTTCTTCTGTAGCCCTTGCTGTATAAGGGCTGAGCGACAAAAGTACTTAGGGAGTTTGATGCGTCAGTTCGCGATTATCAGCGAGAGTATCGCTCTTTTGTCGATGACAAAAATCTCTTTCTACTTATATGTAATTATGTATCAGGTCATGGCTTTTGATGTGTAATGGCTAATCGAATTTGTGTTATTTGAGTTACTGTGATATGTTTTTGTATATAATTATTCTTAAGTGATGCATTAAGGCGTATCGAAATGAGCTATGTAACAGAGCAGATACTAGAAAGTCTTCGAGAAGCTCGGGTACGAAAGGGGTTTAGCCAGAGAGAGTTAAGTGCTCGTTCGGGTGTGCCTCAAAGCCATATTTCGAAAATCGAGTCTGGCAGTGTTGATTTAAGAATATCCAGTTTGATTGCACTTGCCCGTGTACTAGACCTAGAGCTATTGGTTGCGCCTAAAAAGTCTGTACCTGCCATCAAGTCGATCATTCGAAGTGGCCAAGGTATTAACGGCATCAGCGATGAGGGTGAGCCAATGTCGCCCGCGTATCAGTTAGAGGAAGACGACGATGACTAACCATGTCTCTACGCTCAACGTGTTGCTCTATGGTGAACCGATCGCAACGATCACCAACGTGGGTAATGACAGAACACTTTTTGCCTTTATGGATTCGTACATTAATGACGAATCGCGGCCTGTGTTAGGGCTTGGCTTTAAAGATTCGCTCGGTGGCCTGCTGACTAGCTTCAAACCTACCCAAACTAAGTTAACCCCGTTTTTCTCCAACCTTTTACCAGAAGAAACCATGCGTAATTACCTGGCTGAGCGTGCTGGTGTGAACCCAGCACGGGAATTTTTTCTATTGTGGGTACTGGGGCAGGATCTGGCTGGAGCGATCACGGTTGAGCCTGCGGATGGTGAAGCCTTACCACCTAATGTGTATCAAGACATAGAAGATGAAACGAAGACAGATGGGCCAATGCGTTTTTCATTAGCGGGAGTGCAATTGAAGTTTTCAGCTGTGCAGCAGGCAAATGGCGGTTTGACGATCCCAGCAACCGGTCAAGGTGGCTCTTGGATTGTAAAATTACCGTCGTCTCGATTTGAAGCTGTGCCAGAAAATGAATATTCAATGATGGAACTGGCTCGAATGTTGGGAATGGACGTGCCAGAAACGCAGCTACTCCCTATTAATCGGATTACTAATATCCCAAATGGCATTGGCAAATTTGGAGATAGCGCTTTTGTGATCAAGCGTTTTGACCGTGCAGATGGTCAAGCTGTTCACATTGAGGACTTTGCGCAAGTGTTTGGTGTTTATCCTCAAGATAAGTACAAAAAAGCCAGTATGCGAAATATTGCTCAGGTTATCGGTATTGAAGGGCAAGACGAAGACATTGCTGAATTTACTCGCCGATTGGTGTTCAACACGCTAATTGGCAATGCCGATATGCATTTGAAGAATTGGTCTGTGATTTACAAAGATAAGCGCACTGCGTCTATTGCACCTGCTTATGACTTTGTTTCAACCATTCCTTATATCCCCGATGATAGTGCATCGCTGAAGGTGAGCCGTAGCAAGAAATTCAGCGATTTCACGCTGGATGAGTTATCGCACTTGGCGGCTAAAGCCATGTTGCCAGAAAAATTGGTGTTAGATACAGCCAAACAAACCGTAGCAGGCTTCCATGAGGTATGGGCGAAAGAAAAAGCGCATTTACCACTTACTAAGTCAGTGATTGAAGCCATCGAAACGCACTTACGAAGCATACCGCTACGCTAAATTCCTAGTAGCTAGAGCGTGCATATCGATAAAGATGGTTTAACTTAATGCGATTTTACGGCGCTTAGCGCCGTAAACTAGAAATTTTGTAAACTGCACAATGATACCGGTGTTTTGATAAGGCTGATCTTCTGAACAAATCATGCATCTTTCTGACCATCAACAAGTGATGAATCAGGCGATGATAGCTTTACATTGATTTTCAGGAGAATGCAGATGACAGCAGTAGCGCACCAGATAACCCCTTTTCTAACGTCTTACGAAGTGATGGCTCGTTACCACATTAGCTATACGACTCTCTGGCGAAGAATAAAAGATGGCAGCTTGCCGCAACCTCGCATCAACCGAAATACACGAAACAAGCTGTGGCACATTGAAGACTTGGAGGAGTATGAGAAGAAAGAGGACTGAGCCTCTTTCTTTTATTTTACTGTCCGAAACGCCAGTTGAATGGAAAGCCTGTCGGCTCGATGATGGTTTCTAGCTGTTGATACCAAACGTCGTAAGCATGACGCATTTCATCCAGGTACTGATATTGGTTGTAGATAGCATCCAACCCTTTTTTGCTGTGGCCAATCATCAACTCGGCAACTTCTTGCGTGGTGATGGCTGACATTCGCGTTCGCATCGTTCTGCGAAGATCATGCATAGACCAATGTTCCATCTCAACACCAAGCGATCTGCGAGCCCAGATTTTCACATTATTAGGAATAGTGGTATCAAAGCCATTTGTGGCAAGCTCTTCTTGTCCGTTCGCGGGAAACAAGTAGGTTGATTTGCTCATCTGCATCGCCAGTTCAATCAGCTCAATAGCTGGCTTAATCAATGGCCGCATGATCGGCGCTCCAATTTTCTCACCTTGTTTGCGGATCTCTATGGGCACTGTCCACATTGCAGATTGCAAGTCAAAGTGATGCTTTTCAGCTTGAATGAGTTCTCCCTTACGGCCTCCCAATAACAGAAGCAATTTTATGTAGATGCGATTCTTCTCAGTGATTTTTGACTCATGCAAATAGCGCCAAAGTATCCTGATCTCGTTGTCATTTAGCACCCGAGTTCGTTTGCCTTTCTTACCACCAACCTTCTTTGCTGTGATCCCTGCAGCAGCGTTAATTTCCAAGATTTGTTCATCAATCAGCCAGTCATAGAACTTATGCAGTACAGACACTAGGCGCTCTGTGTTTGACGGAGACGACTCTGAAACCTCACGAAGACAGTTTCTTAAGGACAATTCATTGATGTCAGTTAATGGGTACTTGCCAAGTCTGGGCAGCAAATATATTTCACTGCTACGTTTTTGGAAGTGCCACGTTTTCTCCTTTAATCCTTGCTTACCGGCAGAGTCTATCCAGTCTCGAAAAATCGATTCGAAGCTTTGGTTGGCAGAATACTTAGCCCGTTCCTGCTGAAGGTAGAGCTTAGGGTTTCGGCCTTGATCAAGTATAGCCCTTAACCTATCCAGCTCATTCCTAGCTTCAGCAAGCTTCATAAGTGGGTAAGTACCTATGTCTACCCGCTGTTGCTTGCCATCGAAACGATAACGAAACTGAAAGACAATTTTGCCCTTGGGCGATACCCGAGCACTTAGCCCATCTCGGTCGGCTTTTACTACGGTTTCTTTTGCTTCCTTATTTAACCTGGCATCGAGCCAGCTAACTGATAACGCCATGTTATAAGCCCAGCCCTAGTTTTGATTTTAAAGATTGTTTACGTGATTCTGCTTTGGGTTCTGGCGCTGTACTCATAGAAGGCACTTTACCATCTGGTGCATGGCCATCCACCGGTGCAGATGACGTGGATAGATTGGGTTGGCTCATGTGAATTAAGCCAAAGGTGGCCAGCATCCGCAGACGCTCAGCGCGTTCCCGTGGTGGCGTCTTTTCTAATTCTTTAAGCAGTTCAGGGTGGCTCCCTGGGGGAATGTTGACGACAACTCTCATGATCAGGCCCCATAAAACCAGAAGCCTCGGACGTTCGCCAAAACAGACTGTTCCGGGACGATGATCTTGCTTCGTGAAAAAATCTCCTTGGCCGCTTCCTTATAAGCCAAGGCTCCACCTCCGGCGATCAATACCAAGTCTGCATTGATGCTTTCGTCACGCATAGATTGGCGCATGGCTGTAAGAGCAACAGGCGCTACCTTTTTCATGGCAGCATTTAGATAAGGTGAAATATCGACTTTTTCTCCAAACAGCAGAACCTGCAAGTCGCCGGTTCTCATGGCTTTTTCAAGTCGATCCATACCTACTTTGGCACCGTGATCTTCCGAAATCAGCTTATCAATGGTTTCCAGTAGCACGGACATTGCCTGAAGACTGGTTCCTGATGAGCTGTAGCGAATTTCTCCGGCCTCAAGGGCAACCCAGTCAACAGAAAAAAAGCCAGGGTCTATAACGACGACGCGACCTTCTTCAATCAAGCCCAAATCTCCACCTGTTTGAACCAGATCCATATAGGCACCGGCAGGCTGCGGCAGCACTTTGACATCATGAACTGTGATGCTGCGCTTAGGCGTCACTTGATGGACACCTTTTAAACGCTGCACAAGGTCAGACTTACGTTGTGGTTCATGAAACTGGGAAACCGGTAATCCAGTGACAACCAAATCGATGGACTCAGTTTCTGCCATTAACAAGGCAGCATGAAAAAGCGCCTTATAGGTTTTTGTGGTGGGATATTCCGGGTGAAGCTCTCGTTCCCAGCCTTGAAGGCGTCCAGCAGGCACACCAGCGGCCCAACGCTCATTATCGACAGATACATACAAACAAGTTTCATCATCGCCACCACCGATACGCTCCGGCATACGATCCGCAGGACCGGCACCCGCAGGTAGAATAATGGTTTTCGGTTCACTGCCTGATTGGCCAATGGCCAGCTTCAGGTTTGAGTAACCGATATCTACGCCTAGTACAAACATACTTATCTCCTGTGCACTCAAAGTGCTCTAACAGTTTTCAACTAACCGCTCAGGTCACGCTTGGGCATTTCCAAGTGCTCTGGCGGTTCACTCAAATGTCATTATCAGGATTCGGTGCACTGGCGGTGGGCAGAAAGGTGACAAATCCTTTCATCTATCTGCCTATTGCATTTTCGCAAAAGTATGAGAATAGGCTCTGTTTGGCGGCTGGTGACCTAGCCAAAAAAATCGAGACGCCAAACGTCGTTTGCATTTTGGCCTGAACTCGCCAAACGGTTTGTTTGTTCATGGCGATACGTCTTTTTAGGCGTTTTTAAGTGAAATCGGGCTGTATCCCTTGTCAGGTATGGGATTGCGCGAGTTGATTTATATCGAGACGCCAAACAGTGATTGTGACGGCAGTTTTACGTTTGGCGTTTCGATCCAAAAGCCAAACGGATAGTGGTTTTGGCTTTTGGGGTTAATTGGATGGGGAAATTGGTTTGGTAGAAATCGTCAATGAACAATGGAAATCAGAGGTATCAGATTTATTGCAGCAAGAAACGGACAGGCTAAAAGCGCTGGCACGAGCTGAAGTTGATGACTTTTGGGTTACCCATTACAAGGTTCGAGAGAATGCGCCCTTTAAAGACTGGGGGCTGCTTGGTGTCCGTATCAGAGACTTTAAGTATGGCTTTGGCATCGAGTGGTACATCAACAGTTTTCACGGTCAACGAGGCAAACGCGTGGTCTTTAGCAAGGGTCTGCGTATTTCAAAGACGAAGCTGAGATACGCATTTTTGGACTGCCAAGGTTTGGCCAAAGAATGGGAGTTAGCGCTGGCCATGGAGAAAGAAGAATTCTTCAGTGATATTCGACGCCAGGTTGATAAGCTCAACATGCTGCGTCGCAGAGTGAACGCTTATTGCTAAGTTGTAAATGGTTATAAATGGTTATATCATTCGGTTCTAACCTTAGGGGAGTAGTCTCTCAGTTTTTACTGTGATAACCGTCAACAGTCTCCGAACAGCAGTTCGTGGCGGTTATGTCCATACTTGGATTGACAAGACTTAAGGCAAATGGCGCTCTCGGGGTGGAGAGTCTCGTTTGCCTTTGTCTAAACCACCCCAAGGAAATACTCATGTCACAGCTAACCATCGTTATTACGAACAGTCGATTGGCGTCTTATGCCAGTGGAAATACTCGTAAATTTTCATTCAGTAAAGCCATTAAACAACTCCTAAACTGCACCTTCTGTAGTAATACGAGTCATTTTAAAAACGGGAGGTGCGCATAATGTTAGTTGCTTCTTTAGCCATTCTAGCTGGCTTTATTTTATTAGTTTGGAGTGCTGACCGCTTCGTTGAAGGCGCAGCCGCGACTGCAAAATATGCTGGCATGCCGTCATTGCTAATTGGAATGGTCATTGTTGGTTTCGGTACGTCTGCACCTGAAATGGTTGTTTCTGCAATGGCGGCCATTGATGGCAATCCAGATTTAGCCCTCGGTAATGCGCTCGGCTCGAATATCGTCAATACAGGTTTAATTCTAGGGTTAACAGCTATTGTTACCCCAATATTGGTGCAATCAAAAATAGTCAGAAAAGAGATCCCTTTATTATTGCTTATTAGTTCTGCGCTCGGTTATTTCCTTTGGGATGGCTCGCTAACACGTTTTGAGTCTGTTCTTCTTCTGGTGGGGTTCTTTACCTTAATTGGCTGGAGTATTTACTCTGCTATGAGAGGTAAAGGGGATAAATTAGAAAGTGAAATGGATCAAGAACTGGTTGAGCACGAGATGCCTATCAAAAAAGCTATTTTTTGGCTGGTGATTGGCTTGATTCTTCTGATAGTGAGTTCACGAGTACTCGTTTGGGGAGCAGTGAGTATCGCAGAGGCACTGGGTGTTAGTGATTTAATTATCGGCTTAACGATTGTTGCTTTGGGCACGTCACTCCCTGAATTAGCAGCATCCATTATTGCAGTTAGAAAAGGTGAGCATGATATCGCTATTGGCAATGTGGTGGGTTCTAACATGTTTAACTTACTCGCTGTCGTTGGTATCGCGGGCGTTATATCGCCGATTACAGGTATGTCTTCCGAGGTTATGTCTCGCGACTGGTTAGTTATGATGGGTTTGACAATCGCCCTGCTATTTATGGCCTATGGATTTCGTGATGCTGGACGGATTAACAGATTGGAAGGCGCAGGTCTGCTAATCGCATTTTGTGCTTACAACACTTGGTTAGTTTCGTCTGTGATTTAATAGCAAAATCAAAAATAATAAGTGGGCATGTGGATTCAACTCACATGCGCACAATGAAAGAGAGAGAGAGATATGAAAGATTCACTTATTCAATTTTGGCAAAATCATTCAGAGACAATAGTAGCGCTTGGTTATAATTTAATCTTGGCTATTGTTATTTTGGTGGCAAGCTCACTTATTGCAAGAGCAGTGCGCAAAGCGATTCAAGACACTAACTCTAAGTTGAAAAAAGTTGACGTGACCCTGATACCAATATTTTCAACCGTAGCCAGTTACGCGGTATATGTAATCGGCGGTGTATTTATTTTAGACATCTTTGGGGTAAATACTGCTAGTCTTATCGCTCTGGTTGGTGCGGCAGGTTTGGCAGTTGGTCTTGCGCTTAAAGATACGCTCAGTAACATCGCAGCTGGAATCATGCTACTGATCCTTCGACCGTTTAAATCTGGAGATTTTATTGAGTTTGGTTCAACTCAAGGGACAGTTAAAGAGATAAATCTTTTTACAACCGTGCTTGAAACTATAGATGGATTGTATATTGCTTCCCCGAATAGCGTCTTATGGGGAAATAATATCAAAAACTTCACCCGTAATGGTAAACGCCGGATGGATATTGTTGTGGGAATTTCCTATTCAGACTCCATAGATGACGCGTTTAAAATATTGCAAGGTGTTGCAGAAAATGAATCAAGATTGATGTCGGAACCAGCGCCTCAGGTAATGGTTGCGTCCATGGCCGACAGTGCAGTAAACATTCAGTTGAGAGCATGGGCAACCAATGAAAACTATTGGTCAGCTTATTGGGATTTGAATAAGCAGGTAAAAGAAGCCATTGAAGCAGCTGGTCTGACTATTCCGTTCCCTCAGCGTACGCTCCACATTATCGAAAACTCAAGCAGCAAATAAAGAGAGCATTACCGTACTCGCGGTAACTGGTCCCAGCGTGTTGTATAAGCGGGAGATAAATGCTCTCGCTTCATCGACCAATCTTTCTTCGTACCTTGTCCAGCAAAGAAAACCTTTCCGGCACCACTTTGGTTAATGGTGTCCAATACAGACATTAGCTGCTGGCTATTAGAGCGGGTTGATACGTCATCGAATAGTCCTGGTTGAAACATGCCTGGATCGTAAAAGTCAGACAGCATGACGCCCGCTTTGGCATAACGAAAACCATCCTTCCAAATCCTCTTGAGTAAGTGATTGGCCAGCTCGATAAAATCCCTAGTATCACAACTGGGTATCAACAACTCGCCCGATGCGGAATTGCTGTACTGCGGCTCGTTGTCCTTAAAGGGGCTGGTTCGTATGAACACAGTCAGCACTTTGGCTTGCTGCTGTTCTTTGCGAAGCTTCTCAGTGGCGCGGGTTGCGTATTCGCATACGGCCTCACGTAACAATTCAAATTGCGTTACTTTTACGCCAAATGAACGGCTACAGACGATTTGCTTCTTAGTTGGCGGGATCTCTTCTAGTTCAATGCACGACTCACCATTGAGCTCTCTGACGGTTCTTTCTAAAACCACCGAAAACTGGTCTCTGATGGCTCTAGGAGAGGCATTGGCTAGGTCTAAGGCTGTGGTGATACCCAACGCATTTAAACGCTTAGAAAGCCGTCTACCAACGCCCCAAACATCATCAACCGGGACTAATGCGAGCAATCGACGTTGCCGATCTGGATTAGTTAGATCTACAACTCCTTGAGTGGCGGGGTATTTCTTGGCGGCATGGTTGGCCAGTTTGGCGAGTGTTTTAGTCGGTGCAATGCCTACACAGACGGTGATCCCAATCCAGTGGCCTATGCGCTCTCGCACTTGTTGTCCGAACTCGACAAGAGATATGGCCGACTCAATACCGGTTAAGTCCAAAAACGCTTCGTCAATGGAGTAAACCTCTACTCGTGGTGCCATCTCTTCCAAAGTGCGCATCACTCGACTGCTCAAATCTGCGTACAGTTCATACAGTTGGGAAAGAATACGTAAAATAAATAGAGGAGTGCAGTTGTAAGCCAGTAGGGGAAAGGCTTGTAACTGTCTAACATTTCAAAAAAATTAACTATCTTCCTCTCTGTCTAAAATTTACAGGTTACCCTTTAGTCCGTCTAATATTTTTTGCTTTATTAGCGTTAGTTGGAAAGGTGGCTCAGATGGTCAGGAACAAATCAAACATAGTTCTTTGAAACTCTGCCTTCTTTCCATGTAGACCTCGCTGTCCTAGCTTAGCGGAGCTACCTTAGGTTTGAGTGTGGACGACAAACTGTTAATCTTCAGATCAACCGCCAGTCAGCAACGACACCTTGTACGGTAAGTTTACTGAGTAAGCCGACGTTCGAAGCATGGCGTAATAGTGATTGGTTTGTACCAGAAGGAGAGGCTCAGTTGTTGCAGTGTATTGGTTGCTCTACCGAATTGAGAAGGCAAAACATAGGTGACAAAGTTAGAGGCTTTCCAAAAATAAGCCAAATAACATAAATGATTGTAATAGGGCCAAGCACTTTAATTTAGGCAAATAAAATATACAATTTGCGGCTCTACTTCGGCTAGCCTCGACCTTCTTAGCAATAATCCATGTTTATAGAAACGAATCGCACACAATTTTAAAATCAAACTTTTAGTCGCTGTAAATATTACTTTTCAAGCATCTGCAAGACGCCACATTCTTTGACTTTCCGGTTGTCAGAGCACGCCAACGCCATGTCAGTTAAGGTCTGTTTCAACTCATTAAGTTCTTCTATTCGTTTTGTGACGTCAGTCATATGTTGGTGGATTAAATTATTCACACTGGTACAGCTTCTATCTGGGTTCATTTTTGTGTCCAACAATTGTTTAATTTCTATTATGGTCAATCCTAGAGAGCGGCATTGTTTAATGAATCGCAGTGTACTCAATGATGAGGCATCGTAAATCCTGTAGTTGCCTTCAGTGCGGTTACAGGCCTTGAACAAATGCTGTTTTTCATAAAAACGGACTGTCTGAATAGAACATCCGCTTTTTTTAGACAACTCACCTATTTTCATAAACTTGCCACTCCAATGTTGACTCTATACTAGGTATAGAGTTTACACTGTGTGTAGATTATCTGGAATAGACTGAAAAAATGAGTGGTTGTGGCTGCGAAGTAGAAATAAAAAATGCTTCACAAAAACGTGTTTTATATTGGCTGCTGGGTATCAATTTCACGATGTTTTTTGTCGAGATGAGCGTGGGCTTGTTTGCTGATTCCACTGCACTGATAGCAGACTCCTTAGATATGTTAGCAGACGCGATCGTTTACGGCATAGGTATATACGCTGTGGGTAAATCTTTACTGCACAAAGCCAATGCTGCGCAAATTAGTGGTTACTTTCAGCTAATGCTGGGCATGATCATTCTCATTGATATTACCAGAAGAATGCTATTTGGTAGTGAGCCTGTGTCATCATTAATGATAGGAATGGGGTTCATTGCCCTAATTGCAAACGTCGTTTGTTTGTTGATTATTCGCAATCATAAAAGCGATGAAGTGCACATGCGAGCCAGCTGGATTTTTTCTGCCAATGATGTCATAGCTAATTTGGGTGTAATTACTGCCGGTATTCTTGTGCTGTGGCTTGATAGCCGAATACCCGATCTGGTTATTGGCGGTATTGTAGCGGTTGTTGTCTTACGTGGAGCTTGCGTGATCATAAAAGACGCCAAACAGGAGTTACAAAAAAATGAGCTGGCAAAAAATAAAGTAGGAGAGTAACCATGAAATACAACCAATCTATTAAGCCGCACATTGATGCCAAACTGGTGGTTTACCTAGATGCACAGTCAAATCACAATGAACGAGAGGCATTTGCTACACTGGAGGATGCACACGTTATCGGACAGCACTCTACTTATTATCACTGCTTAATCCATTATAAAATGTTGCGACATGGTCTTGAAAATAAAGATTGGCAAGCCGTTTTTGGGCAAGTAATAAGAATAATTGGGGCTGTAACCAAAACAACCATCGGCCTCGTACCTAAAGGCAACACAGGCGGCACCAACATCAGCCCGTTCAAACGACTTCCTATAAGTGCTGCAAACCAAGCTATTTTGGATAAGATCAACCATGCATAATCACAGTCATAGCGATAACAGTGCGTCAAAACGTATTGGCTGGGCATTTTTCTTAAATGTCGTCTTCACTATCATTGAGTTTATTGGTGGCTGGTTAACTAATAGCACTGCCATTATGGCTGATGCGGTACATGACTTGGGTGATAGCTTGTCCATTGGCACCGCGTGGGGATTGAATAAGCTCAGCGATAAAGAAGCAAACAATACATTCTCGTATGGCTTTAAACGATTCTCGCTTTTAGGCGCATTGATCAACGGATTAGTATTAACGACTGGATCCATATGGATCTTGTTTGAGGCCATTCCGAGACTAAGTGCACCAGAGATGCCACAAGTGGAAGGAATGTTTTTACTCTCTATTTTTGGCATTTTGGTAAACGGTTTTGCTGCCTATAAACTCAGCGGAGGCAGTTCCTTAAATGAGCGGGTACTAAACTGGCACCTGATGGAGGACGTATTAGGCTGGGTGGCCGTGCTTATCGTGTCGATAGTATTAATGTTCAAACCTTGGGCGATTTTAGATCCCATTCTTTCAATTGGATTCACGTTATTCATTATGTTCAATGTCATCAGGAATCTAAAAGAGACAGTATTATTATTTCTACAAGCGACGCCCGACGCCAAACAGATGGAGGCGGTTCGCAAGGTTTTAATGTCGAATGATGACGTGTCAAATATTCATCATTTCCATATCTGGTCGTTAGACGGTGAACATAGTGTTATGACAGCACATGTGGAGTTGAAACTGGATGTTACCGTATCTCAATTGAAAACTTTGAAAGATGAACTACGCCATGGCCTTGATGAGTTCGATTTCGTGCATACTACTATAGAGATTGAGTTTGCCAATGAGGATTGCCGAGATGAACAAACTACTCTCTGAAACACTTTATATTACAGTCTATTGGACTGAGTTCTATAACCTGTTAACATTAACTCCGATGAGAGTAGATCAAAGTAAATGATAAGTATAAAAGCGACAAGTTATCTTCTGGTTATGCTGATTTTATTTCAGTCATTTTCTGCTGTCGCAAATTCATTGAATTTTCACTCAATTGACTCTGAGCATCTTAGTGAAGTGCATGAGCTAAATTCGCACGACAATATCACTGGCAAAACGATGCAGGTCCAGCAAAACACTGATTTGCCTACTAACACCGATAATTCAACTTTTACCGATACGTCTCACAATCCCGCTGATTGCCACCATTGTGGTCATTGCAATGGCACTCACTTGAGTTATCTAGGTACCAGCCAGCTACAATCAACACCTTCAATCACCCGTTCTATCAATAGTATTTACCTAGACTCAAACAAATCTACCCAACCTTCATCACTTTATCGTCCTCCCAAAACTCAATCCTAATTAAAATTTTAAATTAATGTTGGTCGTCGTAGCCGTTGCTGCGCTGATTATTCTTTATTGGTCTTAAATATTAGGGTATCAAATACATGTTTCAAAAATACAAGGTGCTTTTTACAAGCACCAGGAAGAGATGCGCGTATAAAAATCGTCGCTTCTTATTCAGTTTATTATTTTTGCTAGGCTCGTCAGCAGTTAACGCTGCTACTCCAGAGAAATTGTTAACACTTAGCGATGCAATTCGATTTTCATTAGCGGAAAACCCATCGCTAAAAGTTTTTTCTTTGCGTGACGTCGCCCTGCAAGGGCAACTTCAAACGGCCAATTTAAAACCGGCCTATGAATTAGGCGTGGCTACCGAAAATTTTGCCGGCACGGGAGGATTCAATGGTATCGGTAGTGCAGAGCTGACAGTGTCACTTTCGTCAACAATTGAAATGGGCGGTAAGCGGGAGGCTCGGGCAGGACTATATTCCCAAAGTCGCTCACATCTGCAAGCACAGCGACAAATTGAATCACTCGAATTACTCGGAGAAGTCACTCGGCGTTATATTGAAATACTCGCTGCACAGCAGCGGGTTATTTTGGCTACCCAAGCCGCTGAACTAGCCGAAATGACGTTACGAGTGGTCAAAAAACGCACTAAAGCGGGCTCGACGCCAGAAGCAGAAGTCAAACGCGCGCAAGCTGCTGAGGCGCAATCACAGCTAGCACTCTTATCTGGGCAGCAACAACTACGCTATCTGAAAGTTGCGTTAGCAGCGCTATGGGGCGAAACCTCTCCTTCTTTTACCTCCGTTTCTGGTGATTTATTTAACTTTGGCCAAGACGTTGATTTCGAAGTGCTTTACGCCAAAATAGAAAAAAACCCTGCTATCCAGGTGTTTGCCACACAAGAGAGACTTAAAGATGCCGAAGTACGTCTGGCTAAAACCGAATCCACCAGTGATATTAACTGGTCGGTTGGGGTAAGACAGTTTCAGGAAATGAATGACACCGCCATCACAGCGGGTTTTAGCATGCCGCTGTTTTCTTCCAAACGAAACTCAGGCGCTGTTAGTGCTGCTTTAGCGTCTCGCAATGAAGTGTTCGTTCAAAAAGAAGTTGCCTTACTCAACATGCACACCCAATTATTTCGTGCTTTTAGTAATCGGCAACAGGCCATCATTAGTGCACAAAAACTGCAAAATGAGATCGTCCCGGCACTTGAAGAAGCGCTAAGTGAAACCCAGCAAGCTTACGAGCGCGGGCGTTACAGCTATCTTGAATACGTCAGCGCAAGACACGAATTGCTTATAGCAAGACAAACGCTGATTGAATCAGCCGCTGCGGCACTGACTTATGGTGCGGATATCGAACAGCTGACCGCTGAGCCATTACCTGCCTCACAATATCCTGATCCCAAAAGATCAACTACGAATTTTTAAGGACTAGCCGTATGAATCCACTGTATTTTATTAAAACATCCTTCGTCAGCATCATTTTTTGCTCTACGGTATTTTTTACATCGGTTAGTTCAGCGCAAACCGATTCCAATGCTCACGGTAGCGAAGAACATAGTCAAAAAGAAGAACAAGAAGAAGGTCATATTGAACTGACGCCCCAGCAAATCAAAATTGCCGGCATAGGTATGGCTAAAGTCAGTTCCGCTAGTATTCGAGAAACATTACCGCTTTACGGCCAGGTAGTGGCCAATACGGAGCATATGCAGTCTGTCGGCGCGCGTTTTGCAGGCGTCATTACCGCGGTTAGCAAACAAATTGGTGATGCCGTTTCAAAAGGTGACGTTTTAGCGAAAGTTGAAAGTAACGACAGTCTGAAAAATTACGCAATCACATCATCCATTGCAGGTGTAGTAACTGAACGTCATGCCAATGTGGGGGAACAAACAAACGGCAGTACATTATTTAAAGTCGCTGATTTTTCCACTGTTTGGGTGGATTTATCCGTTTTCCCCAATGACGTGGCCAAGGTGAAAATTGGACAACAAGCCCGGATTAAGTGCAGTGCTGCTGATGTAAGCGGAGAAGGCAAAGTCATTTACATTACACCTTTTGGTAACAGCACCAACCAAACCACCAAGGCACGTGTCCTGCTTGAAAACCCTAAAAATATGCTGGTGCCAGGACATTTCATTACAGCTGAATTAACGCTCTCAGAAACCCAGGTACCTGTGGCGATCAGCAGTGAAGCGGTACAGGTAGTCGACGAACACAATGTCGTATTTGTTAAGGGTGAGGAAGGATTCGAGCTTCGAAAGGTCATGTTAGGCCGCACCGATGGTGAGTATATCGAAGTGTTAACAGGTTTAAAAAATGGCGAAACTTACGTCACTAAAAATAGCTTTATCCTTAAGTCAGAACTCGGTAAGGGGGATGCAGAGCATGGTCATTAATATTGATAACAACCAGATCACAGGCTACTGCCATTCTTGCCACGAACTCGGATTTTCCTGCTGCTGCGAGTTCATAAAAGGAAATTTCCATGATTGATAAATTAATACAGTTTTCCATAACGCGGCGCTGGCTGGTTATGTTTCTGGTGGTGATTATTGCGGCACTGGGTGTCTGGAACTATCAAAAATTACCCATTGATGCAGTACCCGATATTACTAACGTTCAAGTACAGATCAACACCGAGGCACCTGGCTATTCCCCCCTTGAAGTTGAACAACGGATCACCTATTTAGTGGAACTTGCCATTACCGGCTTGCCCTATGTTAAAGAGACGCGTTCGTTGTCACGTTATGCCTTGTCACAAGTCACAGTAGTTTTTGACAAAGGCACGGATATTTACTTTGCGCGCAATATTATTAACGAGCGCCTGCAACAAGCAAAAAGTGAAATGCCCGATGGTATTGAGCCTGTCATGGGGCCTGTCGCTACGGGACTGGGTGAAATATTTCACTATGCGGTACATGCAGAAAAAGATGCGAGGCAAGAAAACGGTGAACCTTATGATGCGACGGCATTACGTACCCTGCAAGATTGGGTGATCCGTCCGCAGTTGCGTTTAGTGCCGGGAGTCACTGAAATAAACACTATAGGTGGATTTGAAAAACAATTTCACATCACCCCGGATCCCGCGCAGCTATTAGCCTTCGAGTTAAGTTTCGATGATCTGGTAAAGGCCATGCAGAAAAACAATGCAAACGTCGGTGCGGGTTATATTGAAAAAAATGGCGAGCAGTATTTGATCCGTGCCCCCGGACAAGTGGCTGATATTGCGGATATTGAAAAGATCATTGTGGCCCATCGAGATGGGGTTCCGGTAATTGTTGCACAAGTAGCAGAGGTTGCTTTTGGCAAACAATTGCGTACCGGTGCCGCAACACTAAACGGTGAGGAAACGGTTCTTGGTACGGCCGTTATGTTACTGGGCGGCAACAGTCGTGCCGTGTCTGAGGCGGTATCGGCCAAACTCGTGGAAATTAATAAAACTTTACCCAAAGGTGTCGTCGCTGAGCCGGTATATAATCGTACGGTTCTGGTGGATAAAACGATTTCCACCGTGCAGACCAATTTGCTCGAAGGGGCTGTTTTAGTAGTGTTTGTATTATTAGTGATGCTCGGTAACGTTCGTGCGGCGCTATTGACCGCCACGGTGATCCCATTGTCGATGCTGATGTTGATGACGGGCATGGTCGAAACCAAAGTGAGTGCGAATCTGATGAGTTTGGGTGCCCTCGATTTTGGACTAATAGTCGATGGTGCGGTGATTATTGTGGAAAACTGTATTTTACGTCTGGCAGGGCGGCAACACCATCTGGGGCGTATATTAAAACTTGAAGAGCGTTTTCAGACCGTATTTTCAGCCACAAAAGAAGTATTCACGCCCAGCCTGATCAGTGTCCTGGTGGTTATTTTGGTTAACTTACCCATTCTTGCCCTTACCGGCGTAGAAGGGAAAATGTTCACCCCAATGGCAATGACGGTGATCATGGCCTTGATATCAGCTTTGATCTTATCGCTGACCTTTGTACCTGCCGCGGTAGCACTGTTGTTAACCGGTCATATTCAGGAAAAAGATAATGTCATTGTGCGCAGTGCTAAACGCGTATATGAACCTGTATTGGCGGGGGCGTTAAAACTTCGTCTGCCCGTATTAGGGGCCGCAGTTGCTTTCGTCCTTTTTTCAGGCTGGCTGACGACCCGTATGGGCACGGAGTTTATCCCAAATTTGGATGAGGGGGATGTAGCAATCCAAGTTTTGCGTATTCCAGGTACCAGTTTAACCCAGTCGTTGGATATGCAATTCAAACTCGAACGTTTGGTTTTACAAGTACCGGAAGTCAAAACTTACTTTTCCCGTGTGGGCACCGCCGAAGTAGCGAGCGACCCAATGGGGCCGAATATTTCAGATGGTTATGTCATGTTAAAAGCGCGTAAAGACTGGCCAAATCCTGAAAAAACCAAGTTGCAATTGCTAGAGGATATTCAGCAAAAACTGGCCTTAGCGCCGGGTAATGCCTATGAAATCAGTCAACCTATCCAGCTTCGTTTTAATGAACTTATTTCTGGTGTGCGCTCTGATTTAGGCATTAAGATCTTTGGTGATGATTTACAGCAATTACTCAAATCTGGCGGTGAAATTGCGGCGGTACTCAACACCATTGAAGGTGCCGAAGGAGTCAAAGTCGAACAGGTTTCCGGGCTACCCATACTGTCGGTCGAGACCAATCGTTCTGCGTTGTATCGCTACGGCCTCAATGTGTCCGATGTGCAGGATGTACTGTCCACCGCCACTGGCGGCCAAGAAGCCGGACTGGTATTTGAAGGAGACCGCCGGTTTGCGATTGTAGTCAGACTAGCGGAAGAAATACGCAGTGACTTAACGGCATTAGAGCGACTACCTATTCCTCTGCCTAATGGCGGTTATGTGCCGATAGGTGAAGTGGCAACCCTCAAACTTGCGCCCGGTCCCAACCAGATTTCCCGTGAAAACGGCAAACGGCGTTTGGTGGTCAGTGCCAATGTGCGTGGTCGTGACTTAGGCGGTTTTGTTACTGAAGTGCAACAAATCGTTGAACAACAAGTGACCTTGCCGCCAGGATACTGGTTAAGTTATGGCGGTACTTTCGAACAGCTTCAATCAGCGACAGAACGACTAACGCTTCTCGTGCCTGTCACTCTGGTGATGATTTTCGCGCTATTAATGATGACGTTTGGTTCAGCCAAAGATGCAGCACTGGTGTTTAGCGGCGTGCCATTGGCATTGACTGGCGGCGTGATTGCCTTGTGGTTGCGTGATATTCCACTTTCTATTACGGCCGGCGTAGGCTTTATCACCCTGTGTGGGGTGTCGGTATTAACCGGCGTCATGATGGTTTCTGCCTTTCGTGATGGATTAAAAGATGGCAAGGATATCCATCATTCGATCCATGAAGGTGCCATGTTGAGACTAAGGCCCATCTTAATGGTTGCACTGGTAGCGGCTCTGGGTTTTTTACCCATGGCGCTCAATACCAGCACCGGTGCTGAAGTCCAACGGCCATTAGCCACCGTAGTGATTGGCGGCATAATATCTTCAACGTTATTAACTTTGTTGGTATTACCCGGACTTTATCGAATGGCATATCGTAAACCACGGGTTATCGCCGAAAAAGGTGATGCGATGGCGTCTTAACATTACTAAGTAGATTGCCACAGGGCTCGTTGAGCCCTGTGGCAGCTTTATACTTGAACGAAATGAGCAATAAATATGTTGGAGAAAATAATATGAATCAAAGCAAAAAGAACAATTCAGAAAAAGTATTAAAACAAATCAAAGCCTTCATTCACCATGTTCGCTCGGCAGCTGTTGTCGAAGCACTGAGTGATGCGGGTTACAAAAATATCACACTCATCGATGTAAAAGGTACGTTGAGAGCATTGAGTGAAGACGAGCAAAATTATTCCACCGAAGCGGGGATGATAATTTCCGAAGTGAGAATTTCTTTAGTCTGTGAAGATATTCAAGTTGATGAAATTACGACTATTATTCGCAAAGCAGGTCGTATCGGACCGAATGTTTCGGGTTGGGTTTATGTCAGCCCAATCGACCAAGCTTTACCAATTGGTGGATAAACAGTTTTGTATCGTATGACACATTCAAAAACGGTCTGCACGTGATTGTTGGGTATCGTATTGAAACTAATGCGGTGCTCCTCATCAGAAAAATACAATACTAATCTAGTTTCTCACGCTTTTTAAATTTTAAAACGCTGCTTTTTGAGCCTGTTTCTTCCGCATCGATCATTATCTCAACATGCCTGTTTTCTTCTGGTATGTGTCTCCACATTGCAGCGGTCATTTGATGCATTTTCACAGCTAGAGATTTTAAGCGCCTTTTGTAATCTTTAAGCTTTTCTTCTTTTTTCCCAAGCTCGCTATTGAGTTTTTTGATTTCCTTTTGAGCTTTTGCTAAGTCTTCTTTCGCTTTTAGATAGAGGGGGTGGGGGCGAATCACTGTATCGGACACATTGCTTGCCCCATGAATACGATTCGCTTCAGCACTTTCGATTAGAGCTTTCGTTTTTGGATAGCGCTTGGCAGCTCCATTCGCTAATCCCGCTTCTTTCTCAACATTAGAAACAACTAATTTAAGCTTATTGGCTTTAAGCTTTTGCCTCAGCCCTATGTTAGTAGGATTTTGCGCAACAAGTCGTTCTAATGCGTCTCTTAGCTGTTTTTCTGTCGTGTTTAATTCCGCTGCGTCTATCATGCTTACGCCACCAATGTTGTTTCGATAACTAAACTTAATACATCATCTGCAAATTCGTACTTTTCATGCTCAAACTCTAAGTCATCCATGATCGTTTCGGCAGCTTTTACCTGCATGAAGTATTTCGTTGCAGAACTAGAGTTCAATTCATGGTTCTCTTTTAAAAACTCAATGTTTCTCATTGCGTCCATACGGGAAGATTCGGCATACACAGCATTTTCAATAAAGTCATATTCGCAGTCTACACACTCACTTAAATCAATATTGATACGCATTGAGCATTGAGTGTTGGTGCAATACATCCCTGGAGCAACGGCATGCAAATGTTCTTTACCATGGCTCAACCGATCTATCCAGTAGTCAATCGATAACTTACGTTTGCTTACTCCATTTTCAAAATAACTTTCACCTTCACGACTAATTTCAGTCAATGCTGCTTGGCCTTTGCCGCCTGCGATACGCTCACCATTCGCCATTTTTTGATATATGCGAGCAAAAATCTCAGCCTGCTGAGTGAAACGCTCTTTTCTTATTTCGCTATAAAGCTTTTCAAATGAATGGGCGTTGCGTGCATACCATCGTGTCATTGCCATCGATAAATGCGAGAACTGTTGTTTCAAGGCAGGGAAAGAACACAACTCATAGCCAATTAGGTAGTATGCAAGGCTGCGTCGTGTCTGGTGTGGTGCAAAGTGAAATATATCACCCCGCTTAAAAGTTGTTTGGTTTGGATCGGAGGCCTGTAAATAGCCTATATCTTCTGCTGTAAGTGTAAAATCAAATTTATCATTGTTAAACCCTATTCCAATCATGTGATGCACCCCGCTCTTTCCAATACGATTGCAATAAGCAATATCTTTAATGTTTGCTAACAGTCGAAAGTTACTATTTTCTGCAAATCTGTTGCGATAAGGTGTATTGATAGCATTTATCACATAGAAGGCTTTCCAACCCGCTTCAGTGGTAACAAACGTGTCGTTTTTGGTTTGACTACTGAGTGTAATTTTTGATTGGCGCGTAGTTAGGAAGTAAATGGTTTCCTTGCTAATTTCGGACTCAAAGCCGTCTTTATCGAAAGTTATTTTTTGTGCGCCGTAAACAGGACTCATTTTGTATAGCTCGTCTACGCGCATTCCTGACAACGCCAAGCAAAGCCATAAGGCTTTTGTATTCAAACGCTTCAAGTACCTTCTAAAGTCAGCCCAGTTATAGCAAGTGTTACCGATGTGAACTTTGAAGGACATAGGCGTAAGGCTTTTTGAATGAAAGCGTGGTTGAATAGATATGAATATTTGCATCCATCGCGGATCTTCGCCTTTATCTACTAAGGCAACCCCCTCGCTGTCGAGCGCTTGGGTAAATCGCTTCCATAATTTTTTGTAATCTCCAATAGGGTTGTAGCTACAGCCGCTTCTGATCTTCAAAATTTGATTTTTTATTTCATCGTTATAAAGGGAAATCATTAGCTCTACCGCTTGTTCGATTTCATCTCTTAATCCGTAGGCTTTTACGATATCTTCACTGTATCCAGTTAGTGCCGCATAATAGATTCGAGGGGGAATCACCAATTTTCCCTTTTGTTCATCGGGCCTTACGTTATACATTGTGTGAGTTTGATGCGAAAAATTAACCTTGAAAGGCAGTAGTCCTTGCAAATGGACAAGAGCATTCAACCCTATAAAACAATAGCTTTTGGAAATGTCATACCAACCTTCTTCAACCAAAGTTTCTAGATGCTCTTGATTCAATTCCTCAAATGATGTGATGCCGCGCTTGATAAATTGAGCAATATCGTTTCGAAGTGAATTTTTTTTATTATTGATTGATGTCAGTTCTAAGTGTTTAGTAGAAAACCACATGTCAGCTAATGCTGCGCACTTCATTTGATTAAGCGTGTGGCGCTCGTTTTGATGAAGTGCAGTGACATTCTTGGCTTGTTCTAACTTGATGTTAAAATCTAAGTTCGTGATCCCTTTCTCTTTATAATCAGACTCTCTAAACGCCCATATATCCTCCCCAAACAGTATGCTCTTTTTTTTATCTTGATAGACTACCATTCTGTCTAACTCTTCCCAATCGCCTAGCAATAGGGCAGGGAGAAGAATCTGTTGCAAATAATCGTCTTTATCATCAATAGAACGCATGGTGTTTATGGTTGAATCCATATCTTGTGGTTGTTCAAAAAACAGCATAGATATAGTCCTTATAGAAATTGGGCAATGGAAGATAACGAGTTGAAAAGTGGATAACGTCCTTTTTCTTCAAGTAAACTCACGGCTTGCTCTGTGGTTTCAAAAGGGAAGTTATCAAGGTGTGTATGGAATCGGTTTATCTTTAACTGAATGACCGAAGCGCGTTCTGGATAATGATCAATAGCCTCATTCAACGCATCGAGGAAGCTCAGTAATTTATAAATAGTGTAGGGATCATCAACTAGTTTGGCACTTTTGCAAAAGACGCAAAGATCGTATTGATAGCAGGTAATATCCTGCCCCTCTTTGATAATTCCATTTTTTTCTGCAAACTTGCGTGCAGCATAATGCCAATCTTTTTCTGACACCAAATCAATATCACCGTCGCAGCTAATTCCATTTGGGTTTGTAGGGGCGTTGCGTTGCTTCCATGTGTCGTATTCTAAGACGGGAATGTTTAGTTCTTTTTTAACCGATTCTATTGCCTCATTTCGGGTCTTGCCCTGTGCTATGTGGACTAACCCCATCATCCCTTGTGACATTTGCTTGTTGTTTGAGATAGGGTGGCCGTTGGGGTAGTTTTTCTCAGTTGTTTCAATGTTATGCTGCAAAATTTTTCGTGCAGTCCACCCTTTATCTTCTGCTTTATATTCTAAGTTAGAGTGGGTAGCGCGAATTCGTCTAGAGTTAATATTTATAAAGTAATCACCGTGGCTAATTCCGCACCAACTCAATAGAAGTTTTCTAATCGGCATATGACCTTCCGACCACTGGTAAGTAGCAGACTTAGCTCCCAAGGGGAGTAAGAAAGACGGCTTGGTTGATGAACTACCGCAACCAAATTTTGCAATTTTGTGAGGTGGAGGGTTTCTGGTCGCAGCATAACGTTCAATCAGTTGAAGAAAGGGTTTATATTTGGCCGCAACATTAAACTCACCTTCAGCGCCATCGACGTACTTAAAAGAAACTGTGATCGCTCCATCGGGATCTTTCTCTGAATAGTTAAGTGGTATCAGTGCGTTTCTTAATGAAACATTCGTCATGCATGAGAGAGCTGTGTATGCAATGGGCATAGCTCTTTTTGATATAGATGAATTATTAAGAGCGGTGACTTTTTTTTCTATGACGAATGCACCATCATCTCGTCTAATTTTGTTAAAAGTGGTCATCTTTTCATCTTTAACAATTTCAGTGTAGGTTTTCACTAAATGATCTGTTAGCTCAATTCTGCTTTCAGAAAGCAAATTTAGATTCGAAGATAACAGGGGCAAAGATTCTGCTATGGATACCTTGTTGTTTTTACCTTCGCTATTGAGGAAATAAATTAGGGTGTCATAAGCGTCTTCGCTGTAGACTTTCGAGAGGAGTTCGAGGGTTTGGAGAAAGGTAATACCGTCTGCCTCTCCGATTGCGTCCCGCTTTTTGATGTCGGCAACAACAAAGCCGGCCTCATTATTTCTCGCTTCGGGATGAAAGCTTTCTTCTGAGCCTGAAAACAACGCTTTTACATCTTTTGAAGCACGACCTTTGTAAGCACGAACTTGAGCGACTTTCGATGTACGACTTTCTGCCTTCGATGTAACTACTTTAATGGGGTGGCGAACCTCTCTGATCACTGTATCGTTAAATGCAGTGTAATAGGCAAATAAAGTGTAAGCTGCCCCCATGCATTGATTAAAAGGACTTGCTGCACCATCTGAATCTGATCCATTTTTGAACCCCAGTGCAATTTTGATGTCACGTTCACCTTTTCTCCCAATCACTACGTTTTCTAAGGTTTGAGGAGGTGGCGCTTCGGGGTTTTCTTCTTTAAACGCAATAAGTTGAGTCGCCACAGAAAAAAAGAAAAGCTGAGTGTGGCGAATTAGCGCATACCATTCGCTTGATGTATAAGGTCGTGTGGTTCTACCTGCTGAGCCATCTCTAAAGTTTTTGAGCGTGGCTTGCATATCTGACACATCAAAATCAAGCACTGGAAGCAATGAATCGAGATTCATCTTTTTGGTAAGAGCAGAGAGTTCCAACAACCCCAGCTCTTCACCATTACGACACTGAAACCGGTATTTTTTTGGCTCATTAGCCATATTAACTAAACGCCACATTTCACCCGAATTGCCAGCGTAAGCAAGGTATCCAGCACGGCTAAAAGGGTCGAGCTTATTAAAATCGCAAAAGGAAATATAAGCCTTTAATGCATCTAATCTAACCACTATAGACCAAGCATTGATTTCATTTTTTTGCTCTAGTTCAACCCACTCTTTTAGTTTTTGCATTTTTTTCAATCGAGAAGGCTTTGCTAATACTTTTTTGGGATCACACTGCTCATGACACCAATTAAGAAAATTGTATTTTCTTTTGTTCGTCGCCCCTCTAGGCCACAGTTCAACGGGTAGGTCTAATAAAGAGACATTGTTAGCCTTCGGCTTTGCGAGTGGCTTGTTTTGATTTCTCGATGCTGCTAATCGACTTTTTGCCATGTGATTACCTCAACGATTGTTGTGCGAATTGATTTTTACGCTGAGCGAAATCCAACCATGTCTTGTTATCATTCATGTAGTTAACGTATTTTTGGGTAGTAGAGGTGCCTTCATGTCCCATCAAATCAGCTAACTCCTGCATCAAAGCCTCGAACGGCTTACCTGTTTCCATGTGTTTACAGTACAGCCAGTCAGTTGCGAAAGTTGCACGTAAATCATGAGAAGCAAAATAAATATCATATCCACTAAGTACCAAATCATTGCGTATAGTTTCCACATACTTTTGAATGGTGTTTGGAGCATATATATTACCATTCGATTTAACGAATAAGTGGTTGTGTCGAAGTAATCCTTTTTCAATAGCCTTCTTTCTCTCTTTGCTTAACCTGTACTCATACAAAAGCTCCATAACCTTGGCTGGAATTTCAATCGTTCTGTTTTTTTTGAACTTGGTTAAGCAGCCGTTAATAACCTCGCCAATTTGTACATTAACTACTTTTGCTTTTGGCTCGTCCACGACAGAGACAGGGAACGTTATTAATTCCTCCAACCTCAATCCTGTCTCTGCTTGTAAATACAGCATCAGGGCTTTGGTGTCAGACGAATTTTCAACATCGAGATATTTATAAAGTGCCTGTTTTTCATCTTCACGAAGTGGGGTAAGTTCACGGATATCAGCACCTTGAGGTTTGTTTATGTTATTAAATGGCTTAGTGAGACCTGTGGTGTATACGGTAATATTCTTGCCTTGATAGCGGTTGAGATGTGAGAGCACTTCATGTTGTGCTCTATTCCCTTTGTTGCTTATGCGAACCGTCTTTGTCTTAAACTCAAATGGTCGAAAGGTTTTGCTGATTGAAATAATTCGTTGGCTATGAAGGAAGATGAAGTAATTAACCACTTTTAATACATAGTTCGACGCTGTACTTGGAGAGCCGCCAATTTTCCCACTTTCATCCTCGGTATAAACATTCTCTAGCAAATAATCTCGATATCTAATGATTGGACTTTCTTCTACCTTTTCGGTGCAGTCATAGATTGTTAATTTGTGTTTTTCTTCAACCAGTTTGCCCGTTCTTTTGTGATTATGTTCGGGTATTTCAGTATTCAACCAGCGATAGAAGCTCAGTAATGCAACTGCATGGGATTGAATTGTCTTATCGGAGGATATGTCTGGGTCTTTCAGCAAAGACTGAAGATATAGGTTAACTGGCATCACGTTAATGCCGTGTGGGTCTATTAAAATTGTAAGCTTATGAGAAAATGGTTTTGAATTGTCTTTAACTTCATGGATGATCTCGCCACTGTCAGGGTCTGGCCTGCTGATATATGAGGGATATTTATCTGTGCTGATCCGCATAATACAGTAGTCAACACCGTAATCATCTGGAAACGACATATCCTGCTCAATCACATTAACACCTAATTATTTGTTATTTATGGAACTAAAGTAAGCTCACCTTTCCTTTTTTGTCTAATTTTATTTTAAAAATCTAGGCAACATTTCGCGTCTAAATAAATTCCCAACCGTAAGCGCATAGTTGGACGAGAATGCCAAAATACCATGGCGCTGCATTTCAGCTTTGATTTGAAAGACGGGTACGCCCATTTTAATACCGAGTAACTTAGCTTCACGCGACCGTGCAACCACGCAGCCGTCATTGTTGGACAGCACCACAACCGGCGTATCTTTTAAATCAGGACGAAACAGCTTCTCACAACTGGCGTAAATGCTGTAACTACGAATGACCCAATTATGGACATGACTTTAAACTGAGCATAACAGGGCTTTCACTATATGGCCTCGTGTCCATGGCGAACGTCGATATAAGGCCCTCTTCATACACTTTTTTGTCCATGCCATTGATGGATTGGTATTTCGTACCCCAAAAACGTAGCCCACTATTGCGGTCTAAAGGCACTGCCTGTTAGAACCATCAATTGACAGCTACGAGGAAAATAAAATGTCCGGGCCTAAACAAAAGGAAACACTCAATGGACTTATGGCCTCGATCCCATTTCGGTTCCGCAAATGAGATTTTCCTTGTTGACGACAATATTTGAACAACCATTGGTTTCGGGATCTTAAAAAAGCAGATGGAAAAGGAGAAGGTGGCCGCGATCCAGAAGCCGACATAAAGCTTTTGGCCTGGAGCGGGCTAACTTCGAACTAAGCCTGACTGTTGGAACAGTTTACAGGTGTAGAGAGGGGGCCTTGGTAAGAAAGGATAAAATTTACGACGGTCTACATGGCGAATTCTCAAAAACCTCAACCAAATAGTCGATCATCGCTCTTACTTTGAGGGGTAACCGACGATCCGGCGCGAACAGCACATGCAGGCCGCCGAGATCCAGTGGAGGGTGATCCAATTCGAAAGCAACCAGAGCGCCACTGGCCAATGCCTCGGACACGATAAAGTTGGGCTGATATATGATCCCTTGGCCCTTAACGGCGGCAGCAAGAAGTGCGTCGCCATTGTTGGACATGAGGTTGCCTGTTACGGGCACCTGGATCTTACCATCTTGGCCGAATGCCCAGGTGCCGCCGCGTTGCGCTGAGGAAAGGCTGTAGCTCAGGCAATTGTGGTTTGAGAGCTCGGCAACACGGTTAGGGGTTCCATGTTTTTTCAGATACTCAGGCGAGGCACAAAGTCGCATCGGGCAATTGCCGAGACGGCGGGCCCTGAGGTCGCTGTCAGCGAGGTGTCCGATGCGGACAGTCAGGTCCCAGCTCTCTTTCAGCAGATCCTGTTGAGTGTCGCTCAGGCCAAGATCCACCTCCACCAGTGGGTAACGATGGGTGAATTCCGGTATTAACGGTGCAATGAAGCGTGTGCCAAAGGATAGCGGTGCATTCAGACGTAATCGACCCATGGCCTGATGCTGCTGGGAAGATACTTCGGACTCCGCTTCTTCAAGATCCTGAAGAATGCGCTGACAGGCCTGCAGGTATTCCCGTCCGGCATCTGTCAGTGATAACTGTCGAGTGGTGCGATGAAGCAGTTTCGTGCCGAGCCTGGTTTCCAGTGAATCCACATGTTTTGTGGCCATTGCCGGCGACATGTTCAGCTCCCGGCCGGCGGCAGACAGACTACCTCTGGACGCTGCCTGAACGAATACCTGCATGCTTGTGTATCGGTCCAGCATTTTATTTCCTACCTTTAGTTAAAACAGTTCCTTTTTTAAGTCCGTTCTCCTTTCCTGAGTATCAGTATAACCTGTTCATTGTGATATCTGAACTATTCAAACCTATGGAGGTATGTCGATGTCCACGCAGCCAAGAGTGCCTACCAGACAACCGGTATTTTTTATTCCCCACGGCGCTGGCCCTTGTTTCTTTATGGACTGGAGTCCCCGCAATACGTGGGACGGTATGGCCGACTTTCTTCGAAGCGTCATCGGGCGTTTGCCAGAAAAGCCGACGGCCATCCTCCTGGTATCCGCCCACTGGCGCACTCAAGAGTTTAGTGTGACCGCCGGCAGCCAGCCCGATCTCATTTATGACTATTTCGGTTTTCCGGACCACACCTATAAATTGACTTATCCGGCTCCAGGAGCGCCGGCATTGGCGCATCGCGTGAGTCGTCTACTGGTTGGGGCACAACAGAACACCCTGGAGGATTCCGGGCGTGGGTTTGATCACGGTATGTTTATTCCGCTCAAGGTGATGTTCCCCGAGGCAGACATTCCTGTGGTTCAGCTGTCGTTACGGCAGGACCTGGACCCCGAAGCACACCTGCAGGCAGGCAGAGCTCTGGCGCCACTGCGTGACGAAGGTGTGCTGATTCTCGGCAGTGGCATGAGCTTCCACAACATGCGTGGCTACGGCGACAAGCGGTTTACACCGCTCTCCGAGGCGTTCGATGACTGGCTGACGGACACTGTCGAAGGTGACTCCGGAATTCGTTATCAGCGATTGAGGAAATGGGTTCAGGCACCCCACGCCCTCGATTGTCATCCGCATGGAGACGAGGAACACCTGATTCCATTGCTCGTGGCAGCGGGTGCAGCGGGCGAGGAGCCCGGCAAGAAGGTTTATTCCGAACGGGTGATGGAAACCCAGTTATCGGCGTTTCAATTTGGTTGAGTGGGTGACGTCCCCTCAAAAATCAATGGCAAGAGGAATTAAATGATGAAAATTGAACTCACGGGCAAACAGTCGTTGGTCACCGGCTCTACCGCGGGCATCGGTTTGGCCATTGCCCAGGGGCTGGCCGAGGCCGGTGCCTCGGTAACTATAGTGGGTCGTGACCAGGCCAAAGTGGATAAGGCGCTGGCCGAGATAGCCAATGCCAGCGGTCGGGACGATGCAAAAGGCATTATCGCGGACCCGGGTACCGCGGAAGGTTGCCGGACCATCATCGAACAGCTGCCCGAGGTGGATGTTCTGGTCAACAACCTGGGTATTTATGGCGGCGTTCCATTCTTCGATATCGACGATGCTGCCTGGGAAGAGATTTTCCAGGTCAACGTGATGAGCGGTGTTCGACTTGCCCGGCATTACGCAACTGGCATGAAGGCTCGGGGCTGGGGGCGTATCCAGTTCATCTCTAGTGAATCGGCGTTGAATATTCCATCGGAGATGGTGCACTACGGGGTGAGCAAGGCGGCGCTTCAAGGTGTATCCCGGGGTCTCGCCAAGGTTCTTGCCGGAACCGGTGTGACCGTGAACAGCATCCTTCCCGGTCCGACCCGTACTGAAGGAGCCAAAGCCATGATGGCTGACCTGGCGGCTGAGCGGGGAGTCTCCCCGGAAGCAATGGAAACCCTGTTCCTGGACGAAAACCGGCCTTCCACGCTGCTCCGACGTTTTGCCGAACCGGAAGAGGTCGCCAGCCTCTGTGTCTACGCTGCGTCTCCCCAGGCCAGTGCCACCACAGGCGCCGCCCTGCGTGTTGAAGGTGGCATTGTGGAAAGCATTGCCTGAAATCGCCGGCCGGGACCACCCGGCCGACTCACCCACTGACAGTTGTTTTTTGAGGGAGGCATCATGAGTCTTCAGAAGAAACCCCTTGGGAAGTCCGGTTTGGAGATAGCCCCACTGGTATTTGGCGGAAACGTGTTTGGCTGGACAGCCGATGATAACCGCTCTTTTCAGCTACTCGATCGGTTTGTGGAGCAGGGCTTCAGCGCCATTGACACGGCCGACGTATATTCTGCGTGGGCACCGGGCCTTGAAGGTGGCGAGTCGGAGGCAGTTATCGGACGATGGCTGAAAAAGCGGGGACGTCGTGATGACGTCATTCTCATGAGCAAAGTCGGTATGCTGGAGCGTCGTAAAGGGCTATCTGCAGCCAACATCGAAGCTGCAATTGAGGATTCCCTGTCACGTCTGGGCACCGATTACCTCGATGTATACTTCGCCCACATTGATGATCAGGAAGTCCCCTTGGAGGAAACATTGGGCGCGTTTGACCGGCTGATCAAGGCCGGTAAGGTGCGGGCCATCGGCGCCTCCAATTATTCGTCCGATCGATTGGAACAGGCGCTGGCCGTGTCTCGTGATCATGGGTTCGCGCGCTATGAGCTGATCCAGCCCCTCTACAACCTGCATGACCGGGCCGATTTCGAGTCGTCGCTGGCGAAAGTCGCCAGCGAGCACAATCTTGGCGTGGTGAGCTACTTTTCTCTGGCCAGTGGATTCCTGACTGGCAAATACGCTCAGCTTTCAGACCTGGAAGGCAACCCTCGGGCTGACTTTCTCAACGGTTATTTCAGCGATCGTGGTCAGCGCATTCTGGATACCCTGATGGCCGTTTCGCAGGAGGCTTCAGCAAAACCATCCCAAGTGGCACTGGCCTGGCTGCTCCACCAGCCAGAACTGACCGCACCGATTGTCAGTGCAACATCGCTGTCTCAACTGGATGAGATATTGGCTTCGGTGAAATTGTCACTACCGGAAGAGATGCTTTCCAGGCTGGACGCCGCCAGTAGGCAGTGATATGAAGATGAGGCTGGAATGAGTGTGCATTCTGGCTTCATCCTCTTTGGTAACACCTTCAATGGTAATGAAACCCGCAATACGGAGAACCCAATCATGATCCACGATTCTCGTGAGCGGTATGGCGCTCTCACCAAACTGCTGCACTGGTCGATGGCCCTACTGGTGTTCTGGCAACTGCTCAAGTTTGGTGATCGAATCTTCGACGGAGAACACTGGGTCGGACAAACGCTGGTGCCCTGGCATGTCTCTATAGGTTCGCTGATGTTGCTGCTGATTCTGGTACGCTTGGCCTGGGCCGCTGGCCAGCGTCATCAGCGCCCGCAGCAAGATCCGGCGCAGGCTCTGCTGGTCAAGGCCGGTCATGGGGCGTTGTATCTTGGCCTGTTGCTGATGCCGATAACCGGGGTAATGGTCATGCTGGGTGGTGGCCACGGGATTACGGCTTTCGGTATCGAGCTTTTTGCTGAAGGCGAGGAAATTGCCTGGGCCCAAGCCCTGGGACAGCTCCATTCGCCAATCGCATGGATTTTGACCGTTTTGATTGTTGGTCATATTGGTATGGCACTGATTCATCACTTCGTGAAAAGAGACGATACGCTTAAACGTATGGTGTGATGAGGCAATCTCCAAAACCAAAAATTCTCGTTATTTCGCGACTTGATTGCGGAAACTCCGAATAGATCAATGAGGCAAACGGTTATTAGGCTAACTATATCTTAAGCTATCCAATTTTGTCGGAGGTCAAGTGCATCAGCGCTTATCCAGAGTAAAAAGTCGATCAGCTGCAATCCGGTTTCTGCTATCGCGGGCACAGTTCAAAGAGTGCTTTGCCGTAGTTAATCAGCCTGGCTTCAGGAACTCGGCACTGGCCGGACTACAGGTGGCTATCGCGGCGCTGGTTGTGCTTCCGCTGATCGAGCTATCCGACTTTTCGCACCTGATTGGATTTGCTTCGCTGGGTACATTGGTGGCTTTGTTTGGCCGTTTTGCGGCCCCGGAACGCCGGGGCTTTACGGTTTTCCTTTGTTTGCTCTGCCAAACCGCAACCGTTTTTGTGATGTCCCTGGTGGCCTGGCTGGAGTTGCCCATGGTTGGTCAGCTGGCCATTCTGGCGCTGTTGTGCGGTACGCTGTTTTACATCGTCACCGTTGGTGATTTCGGTCCGCCAGGTGCATTGATCTTCATATTCGCCGCCAGCGTTTCAATGGGCCAAGTGGATACCTTTGCCTCTGTCCTCGAACGTACGACTGCGACCGCAGTGGCCGCTGCTCTTGCCTGGCTAGTGGTGATGATCACCGACGTGTTCCGCCACGATACACCGGCGGCACAGGATTGGTTCAAAAGCCGGCCCGCCAGTCACAAGTTGATCGCCGTCGCGCGCATGGTGTTGGGCTCTGCCGTGGCGGCTTATGTTGCTTATGCGTTTGGCGGTCAGCACGCCGGTTGGGCGGCCATGGGCGCTGTCGCCGTGTTACAGGGTAGCCATTTGCATATCAGTATGAGCCGAGCCCTACAGCGCACCATAGGCAACGTACTCGGCGCTCTCCTTGTGGCTTTGGTGCTGCTAAGCCAGCCCTCTGTGTGGACCATTATTGGGCTGGTGGCGTTACTGTCGTTCGCTACCGAGACCATCATCGGATCGAATTATGGACTGGGCCAGGTTCTGGTTACGCCCATGGCTCTGTTTATGAGCTATCTGGCGGCACCAGACCTTGCTGGCATGGCGATGGTGCAGGAGCGGGTAGTAGATACCCTCATAGGGACCGCTGTCGGGATCTGTTTTGCGATTCTGTTTTCGACCCTGGACGACCGAGCTCATTTGCTAACTCATCACATAAATCGCGGAAGGTAAGTTGCAGTCACGGGCTGTTGGTTCTCGAACGCCTATCAAAACATTGGTCTGTCCCAGATGCAAGAGAGCCAGTTTATGGGTAGTTCATAGGCCCTGAGTATCACTGAGAATGAATCGGACGCGGCGTTTTGGATTAGAGACCGCAATACGAGTGTGGGTTTAAGAATACGAGCGGGAGTGCCAGTTACTGGATCGGGAAAGAGATCACGGCGGCTTCAGTTGACCGATTCAATAAGCTCCCTTGTCACCACATCTTGGGGCTGATCTCAGCATAAATACAACCTTCCCTCATCACTACAATGTGGTTGGCACAGCGACAGGCGTTGGCGAGATCGTCGATAGCTATGGCAATGGTTTTGCCCCCGGCGACTCAGTTCCCGGATAAGATCGAACCCCTCGACCTAGCGGCCAAGATCCAGGGCTAAGGTCGGTTCATCGGGAAGGACCAATTGCGTTTCCTCGACAACGGTCATGGTAATCCAGACCCTTTGCTTCGGGCCTCCGGATAGCGCGTCCAAAGGGCGCTCTATCGGTTCTGACATGTTCACAACCCCGACTGAATCCGAGAATTACCCCTTTAAGCACGACATGCCCCTCAGCCTCAATGGACTTACCCCGATGCGTGTGACACACCGTAGCCTCAAATTGAACCCCTCGGACTCGGCCCTGAATGTTCGCTTTGCGACCCGAGCGGCCAAATTGTGGTAGCATCATTTGGGTAGCAAATCGGAAAAGCGTAACCTGCTATGCGTCATTGAATATCATGAGCTTACCGGAATATTACGTGTAACCGGAGGGCTAAAAGCGTGACACCCTCCCGGCCTTCAACCGCTCAATCTCATCCAGAAGCTCTTCGATAGTCGAATTCTGCGCCGCCACAATAGAACTCAGGCGATCAATCTGCTTGCGATAGTCTGCGATCTTCTGCTTATCGGTTCTTGCCCTGTTGTCTGTAGTACGCTTGCTGCTCCTCTTTTGCTCCGACTTAGAAGTTATGTAGGCTTGAACCTCAAGTATCAGCAAAGGGTACCTGTCCTTTTTCAAAGCTATACCGAGTAACTTAGCTTCACGTGAGCGTGCAACCACGCAGCCGTCATTGTTAGACAGCACCACAACCGGCGTATCTTTTAAATCAGGACGAAACAGCTTCTCACAACTGGCGTAAAAGTTGTTGCAGTCCACCAAGGCAAATACAGGCATGGGACAGTCACGACTTGCGGCGCATGTTTCGCACCACATTGGTGACCACACCAAATATCTCTAACTCTGTCCCTTCAGGAATATGAATGGGCTCATACACCTGGTTTCTTGGGATCAGCATGACGCACGGCCTTAGTTGAAGCTCCTTTACCGTGAGTTCTCCATGGATTCCCGCTATGACAATGTCACCGTGTTCTGCTTGGACAGAGCGATCAACCACCAAAATATCATCTGGGTGAATCCCGGCATCAATCATTGAATCACCTTCAACACGCACAAAGAACGTTGCAGCCGGTCGTTTGATGCACAGCTCGTTAAGGTCGAGCGTTTGCTCAACATAATCCTGCGCTGGTGAGGGAAAACCAGCAGAAACACGTTCCATGAACAATGGAATACGAAGGCGCTTGGCTTTGATGAAGGCAAGTGCGCCGCTACGGCCTATCAGCGAGACACTCATGACGAACCTCGAAAAATCGCAATTGATACTGTTTGTTTATACAGTATCTAATGCTATGCTGATTTCTACAAGTAAAATTGTAGGTAAAACTGTAGTTGTTCGAGTAAGACGTTGTGTCGTGGGCGATTTCTTTTTTGTGTTGAAAAGCTTGATGTGGGGGACCGCTCGCCCTCGTCAAAGCCTGCAAGGCTTGGACATTACTGCTTCTGCCTACTGCTCTTGTTTCTGTTACTGATCCTGTTACTGCTACTGGTTAACGCATGGGTCAAGTAACCGTCAAACAAGGCTTGTTGAACCCTTTGCAAAGGGTTTAAAAACAGTTAGTAAAATTCTGCTTCGTATTGAATTTACTGGCTTAAAGCGAAGTCAGGAGCATCATTAAAATGCTCAGTCGAACTCAGTTCAAGCCTTTTGCAACCGTTTGAAAAGGGGTTGGCTAAGCCATGCGTAAAGGGTTTCGGTAAGGGTTACCTACACGGTTTGGCTAAGGCTTTCTGAAAGGCTTAGCTAAAGCCTTCATACATGGGTTCACCCAGTAGAAAGATTAAAAAAACGCTGAGGTATCCAAGGTGCATTTTGTACAAATGCGTTTATAAACGAACAGGGCACAATGAAATAACCCAAAGCGAACAATAAAATTGAAGAGGAACCATCAATGACAAGAGCCCCTGCGCCATTTCCGCTAGAGCGCCTCGCGGATATCCAAGAAAGACCAGAAGATTTTAGATTGCTGGAGCGTATTCCATTAACGCGTGAGCCGCAGTCCTGGCCACTTGAACTATCTCCTGTAGTCGGTGACGAACAGCCAATGGTGCTGCTCGATACAGAGACAACCGGACTGTCTGCCGATGATGAGTCCATTATTGAGCTTGGTATGGTTAAGGTGCTTTACAGCCCCTCTGCTCAGCGGATTGTGTCGATTGTTGATGTGATCAGCTTGTATGAAGATCCCGGCAAGCCAATCCCCGAGCTGATTACCGAGTTAACCGGCATCACCGATGAGATGGTGCAAGGCCAGCACATTGATGATTCACTGGTAGCGAGTTGGTTATCCGATGATCCGCTGGTGGTTGCACACAATGCACAGTTTGATCGTCCTTTCTTTGAAAAGCGGTTTGCTGCATTAGGACATCTATCTTGGGCCTGTTCAGCCAGTGGCATAGATTGGAAGGCGCTGGGTTTTGAAAGTCGAAAGCTTGAGTACCTGCTGCTTCGCTTAGGTTGGTTTTATGAAGGACACCGAGCTGCAACCGATTGTTTGGCGATGGCCTGGTTGTTTCATTTGTTGCCCGAGTCCGTTGCAAACTTGTTGTCTGAAGCAGACAGGCGAACTGTGTTAGTTCGTGCTTTTGGTGCGCCGTTTGACGTAAAGGACTATTTAAAAGAACGCGGTTACCGCTGGCATGACGGTGTTAAAGGTGCCAACAAGCATTGGTGGCGCGAAATCAGCGAAGACGAGTTGCCGCAGGAACAAACTTACCTGGATGATTTGTACCATCGTGGCTCAGAACATGCCCACTATGACTACAAAGATGCCCGCAATCGATTTAAAGCTTTGTAGCTCTCTACAAGGTAAGCCTTGCATATTTGAAAACATCTGGAAAATGGAAAGTGAACTTACGTTATACCCAAACTACTTGGTGTTGCAGCTAGGCGGCAAGTGAATCCCCATGAGCATAGGTCTTCTATGTGATTGGGGTGAGCGAATGCAGGTAACACCGCTGCGGCTGCAAGTAGGCAGGGTATATAACCAACAAGAGGAACCTTTCCATGTACCAAGACACCTACATTGAATACTGGGGCGAAATATTCGTCTCTGCCCGCATCATTGAATTTGGCATCACGTTCGAGCGCTTTCTTAAAGATCCATGGAAGCATTTGATGTCCTGTGGCCAAGAGTCTGCCCCAGACGCGATTGCTGAAGGGATGCTGCCATTGCTACCAGCCCAGGCAGAAGTTGCCAGGCGCATTCGGGAGAGTGAGCAACGAGTCCTGATGTCTACAGAGACGGACAAAGGGGTATCTCATCGCGGTAACATCGTGGTGCCATTGGTTCGGGTAGCGCATTGATAGCGGCTATCAGCAATGGCATGAAACAATGTCTTCACGCCCATACCTGAGCGGCAATTGCAATCCAGATCAAAAAGTTGCCGCTTAGTCTTCCCTACAAAATAATTTGTGATAGGATGATACCTAATAAAATTAATTAGGTTGAAGCCTATTCAGTGTTTTATGGCCATCTGTCCAGCTTCAACCAGTAGAGATTGATTAGTCATTGCGGATAAAGAGCAGCTTTATGCCATGCCTTTCAATGGGATTACGCGATGTCTGACGGTACTTTATAAACAGAGTTTTAAGAAACTGGTTGAATTGGATAAACAAGACGCATGACAAATGATGGTCTGAAACAAACGGTACCAGCGAGTTCACTCGCTAAAGAAGGCGCGAAAGGAAAGCCAGATAGGCTTTCGCAGATAGCGCAGTTGCCACAAGCAACCAGGGATCGCATTGCCCACATCGATTTCACCTTATTGTTTAAGGGAGAGGCGGTACGGGCGGATTTAGTCGATCGCTTCAGCATAGCCGCTGCACAAGCAACGAAAGACTTCACCCTATACCGAGAGCTTGCGCCAAGCAACATTGAGTATGACCAAAAGCTCAAATTGCATAAGCGTGGTGAAGCTTTTGAGCCCTTGTTCGACTATGACGTTGTGAGAACGCTGGCGACCATTAGCCAAGGGTACGGTGATGGCTTCACTGGAAAGGTAAAACCACCTCTGGCTTGTGAAGCGCCTTATCACCTAAATAAGCCGAGTTTATCGATAGTGGCGAAAGTCACCGAGGCCATACACAAAGGCAAAGCCTTGAGTATCACCTATGTGTCGTTATCGAGTGGTGAAACAACGCGTGAAATTGTGCCGCATACGCTGGTGGATAATGGCCTGCGTTGGCATGTTCGTGGTTTTGACCGCAAGCATGGTGAGTTCCGTGACTTTGTACTGACCCGCATTAAAGCAGCGTTTGTGCTTGAAGATTCCACTTTGTCGGAAACCGAGCTCGAAACTCAAGACCGACAATGGAACCGATTTGTAGAGCTTGAGTTAGTGCCGCACCCACGCATCGAGCACAGCGAAGCGATAGAGCTGGACTATGGCATGACGGGTGGCGTTCTAAAGGTTGAGATTAGAGCTGCAACCGCTGGGTATTTGCTACGCCAATGGCATGTGGATTGTTCTAAAAAGTCCGAATTAGAGCCAAGAGATTTTCAACTAGCGCTTAAAAATCTAGGTGCCTTATATGGTGTGGGAAATTTAAAAATAGCACCTGGTTATGAATAATAAATAAGATATTACAAATGAAAGATTTAATAGAGAAAATGAGTGTGCAAGATTATAACACTGCAATTAAAGATATTGCGGGCCTGAAAGACTATACGCTTGTTTTCAATATAATTAGCGCCTATTTTTGTGAGCCTAATTTGACTGACTCGAAGATAACTGATGAAAATGAGTTTGACATTAGAACTTCAAAAACTCGCAATAAAGTAAGTTGGGCGATTAATAAGGCGATTCTAAAGTTTATAAATCAAGATCATGAGCTTTTAATTAAAAAAATTTATCTTTCAGATGCGCCTTTAATAGATAAGAAGTTTTGCTTTTTATGGCACCTATGTCTAAATAATCGGTTGTTCAGAGAAGTCACAACACAAGTGTTCAGTAAAGTGTATTTCACAGGAAGAGCACAGATTTCACAGGACGACATCATTGCCTTTCTAAAAGATAAAATGTCTTCAGAGGGTCCTGATTTTCCGCAATGGTCAGAAGATACTTTATATAGAGTTGCTACAAAGTACCTCAGTTTAATGACCAAGTTTGACTTTGTCACGGTAGGGCGGGTGAAGTCTTTCAATCATATTCGCCCAACACCTGAGGCATTAGTGCTTTTCGTATATTTCTCTAATTTATTCTCACCTGAGATAAAAAGCATTTTTGAGCATGAATTGCTCCCTGCAAGTTTTATAGCCAAAGAAGATATTCAAGACCGATTCAAAAAGCTTTCAATGAAAGGCTTCTTTGACATGAGTTTCAATGGTGTAGCGCTCAATGTCGAATTAACTCATACCTATAAGGATATATGCGATGCCCTTTATAGCTGATCACAAACAAAAGTTTGCTGACCTAGACTTTAATATTGAAAACCAAGATCAGCTTCGTCGGCAAGCCAATGGTGGTAACAGTATATTGTTTTCCTATTGTCCAGGTGAGGAAAATTTATACATTGACAAAGCGAGAGATATTTATGAAGAGAAAGCGGAATTCATAGATATCAGTCAATTACTTGTCAGATTTATAGATTCCGATGGCTGGGATGCTTTCTCCGAGTACTACAGAGATTTCATTAACACTCCACATGTTGTTTTCAAATCTGACGATCCAGAACAAGACCTTTTTGACATGATTATTTCAGCCATTAAACAGGCTTGTGAAAAGGATAAGATTCCATTTCTTATTCGAAGTGGTTGCTTGTATGGCACGGGTATAGAGAATGTGAACATAATGGAGCACAAAGATGTTATGCAGCTAAAGCATCCACTTGTCATTTTCTATCCATCGAAAATATCAGAAGACAACATTTTATTCTTGAATTTTAGACCAGCATCAAAGTATCGCTGTACGTTAGTGAAATAGGGACTAATTTAAATGACAATCATAAATGACATACTAACGTTAGATCTTAAAGAAGATATTAAAAACGTTATTGACCTTGAAGACCGTTCAGAGACAGAAATTCAACACGAAATCGAGTCATACATCGTAACCGAAGGTATTGGGCGGCACCTCTACGAATTTACAAACCAATTCACCTCTAATATTAAAGAGACAGGGGTTTGGTTATCAGGTTTTTATGGCTCTGGTAAGTCATATTTCGGAAAGATGCTGGGTTATATAATAGATAACCAGATTATAAATGGTACTCCTGCACGTGAGCGTTTTATACCACGCTTAAAAGGTGTAAGTGATGCAGGTCTTATTGAAAACGCCCTACGTAATCTTGACGCAATTAACAGCCGCGTAGTGTTCCTTGATGTTGCTAAGCAAAATACTGAACGTGGATTGGCTTTCACCTTGTTTGCTAATCTGCTTAAAAATCTTGGTTTTCGTGATGATATTTACGGTTATATGGAGTTTGATCTGCTCCTAGATGGTAAATACGACGAGTTTAAAACTATTGTCCAAAAACTAGAGTCGAAGGATTGGGATGAGCTAAAGAAAAGTAATCGGCATGTCGCTAGAGTTATGCGAAAGGTCTTTGCCGAAATGGGGTACAGCGAGTCAGATTATGAAGATACCAAAAGCGTCTACAGTGCTTCGATAGAGGATTTTTCTGCCAGTAAATTTAAAACGGAACTGGAAAAATATCTTAAGTTTAATGCAGAAGAAACACTAGTCTTTGTTTTCGACGAGGCGAGTGAAGCTATTAGCCAGAAGAAATTTACCCTTTTAGATTTAGAAGGGATTAGTGAATCGCTATCGAGTATAAGTAATAAAGTTTGGACCATAGCGATTGCCCAAGAAAAGCTCGACGACGTGATTAATAATGCTAACGTTAGTCGCAGTAGTTTGACCAAGGTTACCGATCGTTTTAAAACCAAGATTCACCTTGAGTCTACAGAAGTAGACGTTATCATTCGTAGTCGATTACTTCAAAAAACAGAACAGGCAAAACAAGATTTAGTTGCTTATTACCAAAAGAATGAAGGCCTAATCAGCGACGCCACCAACCTAAAATCATCGTTCCCTACGAAAACGGAAACAGCTGAAGATTTTGCGGTGTATTATCCTTTCCACAAATATCAATTCGATATTTTGCAAAAGTTCTTGTTTAGCTCAAACGCTTTAGTTGCTACCCAAATTGCAGCTCGAGGCATGATTATCACAACATTTGATGTGCTACGTAAGCAAATGCGTGACAAAGAGCTGTATAGCTTTACGCCAGGGTTCGCTATATGTGATGAAGCCCAAACTGCGCCGCCAGTTGGATTGGTCAACAAATACGATACGAGCCGAAAAATATTAAAGGAAAATGGCAGCAGCATTGACGGCGAGAAACTGCTCAAAACCATGCATCTATTAGCCGACTCTGAAGTAGTTGCGCCAACGGTTGAAAATATAACCAAAAGCTATATTACTGACATTACGTCTTACTATGAAGTAAAGCCAGCAATTGAAGACGCGCTTAAGTTACTGCTTGAAGCTAAAGTACTACTACTATCAAACAACAACTACAAAATCACATCAGATCTTGAAGGCAAAATGCTCGAAGAAATGAAAGATTTTGATGTCGAACTTTTCAGCAAAAAGCGTGAGTTAATTAAGTATTTGAAGGACTACAAAACCTTTAACGCAATTGCATCCTACAATGATGGCAGTGATGCATTCAAATTTAGCGTGCTGTCAGACCAAGACGATGAGTTAGCACCTGTAGGAAGCAAACACTTAAAGATCACAGCCTATAGCTTGTTCAATATCAGTGATGATCGTCAGGATTTTATTGAACAACTGAAGCTTGATACTCAGTATCAGAAAGAGCTTATTACCTTGGTGCCAGATACTTCAGAGTTCTCCCAGATTGATAAATTGATAGGCGAAGTTATGCGCTACGCCTACATGGAGGAAAAATACTCGAATGAAAAAGATGCCGATAAGCGTCAAATTATTCGTGAATTTGAAGTTATACGAGAAGAGAAGCAACGAACTTTAAGAGGGCTAATTCAAGACGCATATCACAATGCATCCCTGATCTACATGTTCGACGAGCATCTGTTGAACGTTGATACATTTAAGGGAACCATTGCCGACAACCAGCGAAAAATGGTGAAAAACATCTACACCAAGCGTTTATCAAGTCAACTTTCTGATAGCCTGGTCTCGAAGATTTTCAGCACACATAAAGAAAGCCTGAATAAGTTATTTACCGCTAATGATTTTGCATTCTTCGACGGTCACGGCAATTTTACTGGCGATCACCTTAAAATTGTTGAAGAAATCAACGCTAAGATAAAGTCGCGCTATATGGATGGTAAATCTCTAGAAGCTGACTTGTCAGGTGCTCCATGGGGCTATAGCTACGGAACATTAGTAACGACTCTTGCAGTACTATTCCGTGCCGGTCGACTATCGGTTAAGTTTAACGGCGACACCTATTTTTCTCATGAGCAAAAAGCGGTTCACGATGCCTTTACGAATACCACCAAGTTTAAATCTGCGTCGTTCAAATCGATTACTGCAACGCTAACCGCTGTGCAGAAGAACCAGGCAGTACAACTACTGATGGAACTCGAAACACAGGACCATATCGGCAAAAAGGTAGATTGGAATACAAACGATTTTGACTTGGCTGACAGTATTCGTTTGATGGCTGAACATTTTATCAGTGCTATTACCAACCTGAGTGATACTGTTCAAGATTTTGAAGAACTATTCCCCAAAGTGGCAGGTTTAAAACAAGACTTGCAAGGTTTCGCGGGTAAAGTTACCGAGAGTAACTATATCGAAAAGGTTGAGTATCTACTTAATAACAGCGATACGTTCAGCGATGCGGTTCAAGCCATATTAAAAGCTCAGAAATTCATTAAAAAGAACTTTCCTAAAGTTAAAGAATTTAAGCGCTTTATTGACGATGTTCGAAGCGAGCTGATAAAAGCTGATCGCAGTGACAATAACATTGATGAAGCCTATGAAGAATTCGAGCGCTTATTCAAACTGGATATGGTGAAAAACTTTGTCAATCTCCAGCAACAAGTACAAGTTGTAAAAGATGCTTATTACAAGTTAGTTAAGACAGCATCTATAGGTATGAGTCACGAGTACAAGGTCCTGAGCGGTAAAATTGAGGCTGCTTTTCGTGAACTTAAGAATTACCCTGCGGCGCCGAACCGACTAAATCAGCAAAAGCTTGATTCCTTAAAAGCCTACGCAGAAAAACGAGTAGTTGGTGAACCAGTACTTGCGTTCAGCATTAGTTGCTCAAATAGTGGTTTTTCTCTCTCCGACATTTTGAATTACACAGCTCAAGCACCGCTAAAAGATAGCGAGCTGCTTATCGTGCAAAGTAGTTTTATCACAGAAGAGCCACAGCCCGAGCCTTTACCCACACCGCAGCCTACACCTAATCGTGATCCCGATGGTAGCGAGCCTGCACCGGCCCCGACTCCAGTTCAATCACCTGCACCGAAACAACCCCGCAAAGTTGCTTTTAAAGTTTCTAGTAAGGTGATGACAGTGCAAGAGTATAAAACCTTGCTGACTACGCAGCTAACGGCGCTTGCTGCGGCCAAGCCCGATGAAGAAATCGAACTAACTATAGATATTAATAGCGAAGGACTGTAAGCCCATGAAATTAGCTGACCACGTAGACCATTTAAGAGAGCTGATTGAAGCCGCCTTCGATAAGCAATTTGCTAGACTGGGTTTTAGTAAGACCAAGCAAATGGACGCCATCCAGGTAGAAAAACTACCAGAGGAAGTTAAAGCTAAGCGTGAGCGCTTCGCCGTGATGCTGGATAATCATATTGGTGAAACCGGTGGCTATGACAGTGCCAGAGAAAAGCTACTGGATGAATTAACGTTTACGTTATTCAACCGCCTTGCCGCCATAAAGGTGATGGAGGCAGCAAGCTTATTTCCGCCCATATTAACAAAGCAGAAGGAGCATGGTGATCGTTCATTTGGCCATAAGGCTTGGTTAGAAATGAATCCGCACATGCGTGATGAAGAGCTGGAAGGTATTCGCGATTATTTAAAATCAGCGTTTGATGAACTTGGTCAAACGTTGCCGCTGTATAGCAAAACTTACCCTTATGCGCTTTTACCTGATGCCATAAGCTTAAACGATATTATTGACGCTTTTAATACGGTTGATACTGACGCGCAAGCTAATGAATCATCAGAAGAGACCATCTGGCAAAGTGATGATGTTCTCGGTTGGATGTACGAAAGCTACAATAACGCCAAGAAAAAGGCCCACAAAGACAGCGGTGATAAAACCGAATATAACAAGGTATCACTGCAATCACAGGTGTATACGCCGCGTTGGGTGGTACAATTCTTGGTCGAAAACTCTCTGGGTAAAATGTACCTCGAGATGTACCCACACTCTGAGATAAAACAGCGCTATAAGATTGCCAATGCACCAACAACGCAAATACGATCACCTAAGCCTTTACATGAAGTACGCACTATTGATCCAGCTTGTGGTTCGGGCAACTTTTTATTGTATGCCTTTGACTTCTATTACGAGCTTTATCTGGACCAAATCGAAAACTATGGTGCAGACTATAATGAAAAAGACATCCCTAAACTCATCATTGAAAATAACCTGCATGGCATAGACTTAGACGATCGCGCTACCCAGTTGGCACAGCTAGGTTTATTTATCAAAGCCAAGAAAAAGCGCCGTACAGTCGGCGAGTTGCATTTCAAAGTGGTATCGTCCGATTTCTATCTGCCTGAGTATGCGGCAGTAAAGCACATCTTCGAACAGGGCAATTTGGTGTCGGCTCAGCAGCGGGAGTTTATAGAGAAGGTATGGGCTGATCTCATGCAAGCCTATAAGTTTGGCTCGCTGATTCATATTGATAAAGAGTTAAAAGAACAGCTATCTCAAGTAAAAGAACGTGCGCTTGGTGAAACGTTTGATTCGACACAAAAGTTAAAGAAGAAAATTGTTGAAGGGGATTTCTTCGCAGCAGCAGACTATGCAGACCACCAAGAGTTCGCAGAAAACTTCTTTGCAAACTTATTTGCTGCGGTGGAGCAGTATGCTCGAACAGAGCGTAATACTTTCTTAAGTGGCAAAACGCGGGATGCGATTACATTCTTAGAGCTGTTAACCACTGAATATGATCTGGCGACTGCTAATCCGCCGTACACGGATAGTGCGGACTTTGGGCCAGACCTAAAAGAATTCATAGAAGACAACTATAAAAAACCTCACAAATTTAATACCAACTTATATGCCACCTTTATCAAGCGTTGCTGCGAACTTACAGATAAGGACGGTAAGGTCGCCATGGTTCATCCGCCAACATTTATGTATATCAAGACATTCGAAGATGTCCGAAAGTATATGATTGAGAAAACGAGCATCGATCTATTCGTGGAGTGGGGCTATTTAGGAATGTTCCATCAGTCAGCTCGAGTTGATGCTGCGATGTATGTGTAGTGGCATAGTTAATTTGGCCACCTATTAAGAGATGTTATGATTGATTTCATAGCAGCCTTAGGTGCCAAGATGAAGAAGAAAATACGTAAGTCATTTAGTCCTGAATTTAGACTAGAAACGGC